>Ga0123352_10018585_pt1 | contig 11079 bp, 7 predicted proteins | sample TergutLab28metaG_FD_89700 | JGI IMG/M metagenome (GOLD analysis project Ga0123352, IMG submission 89700) | Labiotermes labralis P1 segment gut microbial communities from Petit-Saut dam, French Guiana - Lab288 P1 | ecosystem: Host-associated > Arthropoda: Insects > Digestive system > Gut ... | reverse complement strand
TTTATGTGTTTTTAGGGGTTGTTCAAACCAAAATTCCCCCTCTTTCTAAATTGAAAACTTCGTAAAATTTCCCATATGCGGGACGAAATTCCCCCCCCCCCGTGTTATTAGCGAAGTTACGCCTACGCTGAAAATGACAGAAACGTATTTCCGAACTTGACATAAACTCAGTACCAAATGTGAGAGTAAGATAGAGCCGAAAATTAAATAAATATTACTCAATTATTACACCAACTACTGCACATATATAAAATTTTATAAATTTTATATATGTGCAGCAGTTGGTGTAATAATTGAGTAACTCAACAACATGCACGGTGTAACAACGGAAATAAAGAAATGTTGTTCCCAACATGTCAGAAACACAGTGCTCAATGTGACAGAAATGTTATACGAAATTGACAGAAACAGACTGCGAAACACGACTGAAAGTCTCATAAACTATTTGTGCACAACTCCTTCCGTTTTTCCACTATGCTATGAATATGAAACAGAGAAATAACGGTTCGATTCCCGGCAGCTTCTGCAGCCCACCCAGCCTCCTACCTAACAGGTACTCAGGGCGATTGTAACAGCAGTAGAGCGATCGGAGCTTGAAGCTGACCATACAACTATATCTAGTGCCGATATGAAAAATAAATGGATCTATAAATCCACTCACCTATATAACTTGGGTGTTGTTTGAACGGATAAATTCACTGTTTTTTTACTTGTCACTCTCGGCTCATCTTTTCGAACAAGTACAGCAATGTCGTTCCTGCGTGTAGGTTCATAACGCGGAACATTAAACAATAGACTGGGATTCGTTATTTTGTAGACTTACTGGGACTCAACCGCACTTCCTCACACCTTTACAAACATAAGGATGTTACTTTATTAGTGCAATACCGTACAGGTATGTTGGTGCGACTGCAAAGGAAGGAAGAGGTCACCACTTGGACGCGAATAACGTCACAATCGATAATGGCTCCGACGCCGACGTCTGCCCACCCACCACAATACCTGAGCGTTCATTCAGTTTTCAGATTGGAGAGAGGAACACAACACAATTCCAGTTTCGAATTTGTAGTTTTCGGTCAACAACACTGACCTACTGACTGACCGATTGGCTGGCTGGATGTTTGCCTGAATGAAATGGGCATTTGACTGACTGATCAGATTTACTGAATGATAAAACACTGCCAGTATGATCAACTGAATAAATAGATTATTTAATCCTTCACACTCAAAATATAGGCGAACGAGAGAGGCAATGTAGAATGACGTAACAATGACGTGCCTTCGTTCAACCATTGTTACAATAGAAAAGCAATAATTGTTACATATTCTGAGTGTGTGTTTGAAGCCTTAGGTATCCAGCATTTAATGCGTATGCGCCATATTGTCATCTGTGACCTGCCCCGCTCTGCAAAATGTTTCCACATTATCTTACAAACGGCACGATTTTCGGGGGGGGGGGGGGGGGGGGAGAAACGTTATTGAACATAAAAAGTGTTTTTTGATTTTCTGTACAATTTTTGTCTGAAACACTTCTCATTCTAAGGTGAACTGAGCTAGATATAGTCAAAAATGTTTAATGGTCTCCATGTAAAGTACCCGTTATTCTTGTCCGATTTTAATAACACTTGAATTTTCACGACAGAGTTTCCAAAAATGTTTACATACCAAATTTCATGAAAATCCGTCGAGTGGAGGCCGAGTTGTTCCATGCGGACAGACGGACGGACATGACGAAACTAATAATCTGTTTCCGCAACTTTGCGAACGCGCTTAAGTAATGCAGTCAATACTTGTTGAATGTTACCCGAAGAAAGGAGTTTCATTTTAAATTTTAAAAAATATTCACAAAAATTTTTCGATAAACCTTGCCTGGATTCGAATTTGTTTTGGCTGGCAGCCGGCAGGATTTTCCAAGGCCAGATTCTTGGTGTATTTTAATCATCATACCAGAAACTCTTCCATTCCAAGTCATTTCTCTCTACGATGCGATTTTCAGGACGGCCACACGAATGTTACACGTGTACTGGCTGTACAAGTGTAACAGGAAAGCCCATATTTGCATTTAGGAGGCACTAGGTTCGAATCCTGAGAGGAATTTACAATTTAATTAGAGTTTTCGTGATATCTCTCAGTTCCTTTGCACTAATAACTGGATAGAACTTACCACTAAGTATTTTCCCACACAATTCCAGAGTGTTTAACAATAATCCTAGCTCACTAGACGATAAAAGTATCAGTAGCATTGAAAATACTTCCAATTATTGCCAATAGAAACTTTAACCTTTAGGCACCACGCATCCTATATATAGGACAGACGTGCCGCTCCTCCCCAGAGTACACTTTATATATATATATAGTCAACAGATATATTTAATTATTTTTTTAGACTTACTCTCACCATCCTTCGTTTATTCCTCCACAAAATAACGTGTATTTCCTAATGTTACCCTTCTTGGTTCATCAAATATTCATATTTTACATAAATGATGTGCTAAACTGTAAATGTCCAGCTCCAGGGCCAAAGTGTCAAAGAGGGAAATTGAATGGAAGTGAGGAAAGAAAGGCAAAAAAGGAATTACAGAGGCAGAAACGGTACGAATAGAGACATGTTAGACAAAATGTTTTTGGTCCAATGCCACCACATGTCCTTGTGAACTTCGTGGTCCTCCCTCCTGGGCGTGGCAGGAGTGCAACCGATTTCTGAGGTTGGGACGCCCATGAGGCGCAGTTACGTTGTCCCCGTGATGTGAGTGGTGATATAGGAGGATGTGGTGCCAGGAGGGCCCTTAAACCTAAATTCTACCAAACTACCCAGACCATGGTCACTGCGGGAATCCTCCCCTTCAGGGAAAATTCCCACGGTAGAGCTGGGAATTGAAACCGGGACCTCATGCTTAGTAGTGAGACTCTGACCACTAGACCTCGAGGCTGGTCTGTTAGACAACATGTATGAATGAAAGAATTGTCAACGGATAAGAATTTATGTTAGAACAAAGACAGAAAATAGTACATGTGTAGAAGTCAGAATTCTGAAGGCTATGAGTCAAGCAAAGAGACGAAAGTACAGAGTACCAAAAATAGAAGCACGAAAAGACAAAGCAAATTCCTCGGGTGGAGACCCAGAAAGCGCATGTGTATGTGTGTGTGTGGGTGTGTGTGTGTGTGTGTGTGGTGTGTGTGTGTGTGTGTGTGTGTGTGTGGGTGTGTTTGTGGGTGTGTGGGTGGGTGTGTGTATGTGTGTGTGTAGGTGTGTGTGTGGTGTGTCTGTGTGTGTCTGTGTGTGTGCGGGTGTGTGTGTGTGTGGTGTGTGTGTGTGTGTGTGGGGGTGTGGGTGTGTGGGGGTGGGTGTGTGTATGTGTGTGTGTGTGTGTGTGTGACGTTACGATTGCATTACCACTGTCAACAAAGCTAACACATTCTTTTTTTTTTTTGCGAGCTCCCGTAATCAAGTCGCTTCTTTGAACTGTTTACAACATGATCAAGGACAAGAAAAACTAAGTTACTTGCTAGCATGTTTGCACTTGTGTTTCAAAATTTTAACTTTCACTTCAATTGCGTTTGTATTTGTACAGTATTCACTTAAATTCAATACAATTGATCAGTCGTTAGTTTCGTGTAACTTTTTCCAACAATACTCACCCCATTATTTCAACCAAAACATTTGGAATTTGGTGTGTTAACCGCTTTAACTAGTGTAATGTGGGGCAAACGCCCCAGGCCTACACCATTAAGGTATACAGGATCAGAAGAAGTACAGATTCACTCTTAAATAGTGGTTCTTTTGAGTCAAAACACAACTGTCTTATGTTGTTATCTTTATTTAAGCTGACGACACGTTTCGGCATTTGCACTGAGCCATTTCAGGTCAAAAGATATATAATTGAGGAGACTATACAGTGTGAATCATAAAATAAAATAGTGTGAATCATACATAAAATAATGTGAATTTTACATAAAAGATTACGAATCATACATAAAATAAAGTGAATAATAAAAAAATAATGTGAATCATACATAAAAGGATGTGAATCATACATAAAAGAACGTGAATCATACATAAAATAATGTGAATCATACATAAAATAATGTGAATCATAAAATACGACACATGTATCTAAAATTTAACGAGATCTCGTTGTCGTTAATGCATCTAAGATTGCAGGTCCAATCATTCTTAACCTCATACTCAGATGAGTGTCAGTGATTAATTCACGTTCCGGCCGCTTTGCCACCACGCGAAAAAACCCCATTACCCCTCTAATAAGAGCTTGACTAAGTCCCAGATTTGGTCTGGAGGATTAGCAAACGAGAAAACCTCTAGCTCCTACCGGGCTACGAAACACGGAAAATCCAGCCCGTAGCCTATCCGCTATGGCGACTGACAACACGCCGACTCATTGTCCGTTGTCGAAGTGTTAAGAAAATACAAGGTTTCTGAATGTGCTTATATTTCCTTCATCGGGTTACAGGATTGAACGGAAGCCTTAATTGTTCGGTCCCATTATGAGAGTTAGTAGAGGGTTTAGAGCACACGTGGTCAGGTTTTTGTACTCAGTGATCTACTCTGAAGATATAAAATCTTTCGCGATATGCCACATCATATAATACTTAAATACTGCGTCAACTAGGCAAAGAACTGTAAAAAGGTAAAGCAGTCCCGTTACAGGCCTGGAGTGGCCCAGAGGGTTCCAGGAAGTTAAGGTTCCCAGATTACATGACAACGGCACAGGATGGTGCTAAGGTTGTCAGCCCTACGTACCGGTCGCATTTACCCCCAGGAAATGCTCCTGGTACTCATTTCTGTTAGAGGCTGAGTCGACCCCAGGGCCATAGTGCGATCGGAAGGATTATGTCAATGAAAAACTTCAATGACACCATCTGGAATCGAACCAGCGACCTTCCGATTTGTAGCGCAGCACCTTAACCACTGTGCCACCGCGGTCCCCAGGCAAATAAATGTAAAATAGCATAATGACATCACACAAAAATAGAATTGTTTCATTTATTAAAAATTTGCGTTTTCAAAATAAGCAATTTACCAAAATGAAAAGTTGTTTTTTTTTATCAGCTTTCCTATCGCGAAGTTGATGCATGTCACTGCGTATCTTGCAGTACATTACTGAAAGAGGGTTCATAACTACGTAGGAACAGTGATGGTTTATGTTCTAAATATACATCGGTCAGAGGTCTTCGTTATCTTGATTTAATTACCTTCATGTGGGAGAATGTATGCCGGGTAGCTCAGTCGGTATAGCGACTGACTACGGGCTGGACGGTCCGGGATCGAATCCCGGTGGGGACGAGATTTTCCGCCCGTCCAGAACGGCCCTGGAGCCCACCCAGCCTCCTGTAAAATGGGTACCGGGTCTTTCCCGGGGGTAAAGTGCGGCCGGGTCGTGCTGCTGACCACTCACCCCCTTCTAGTGCCGCGGTCATGTAAGAGTAGAGCTATACCTCTACCCACCCTCTGGGCCACACCGGGCCTATAACGGGAATACTTTACCTTTTCACCATGTGGGAGAATGATTCTTCGCAGAGGTAGGTTGATCCAAAAGGTGCTGGTTGTCGAAGATCTTTATGAGTTTGATTCAGAGCACTGTTCAGTACGATTTAATGATACGGAATTTATTAATCCATTAAATAACATTAAATAACATTAAATACTTGTAATATTGAGGCGAGTTTGTGCAACCATCGTTGCAGTGGAAAAGCAATAAGTATTACATATACTGATTATGTGTTTGTAGCCGTAGGTGCCCAGCGTGAAATGCGCATGCGCCATATTTTCGTCTGTGTTAACGATCCCCACGCCGAAGCCAATGACTGTTTTGACCACAGAAACCAATTGCACCAACGTGCTGTTGAGACGCAACGTAGAGTCACTCCGTGACTTAACGCAGTTTTAAATCACGCAATTCAGGCATGCATTTTTACAATGTAAAATGAAACTGAAAAATGACATTTTTTTTTTAAACTCGTGTTGAAATTGTCCTTGAGGGAAAAAAAGCGCAATGAGACGAAGGTGGGTGAGCGATAACACAGGCGGAGTGGTGGTCACGCTGCGGTCGAACATATTCCGGTGTGACTGAGTTTGGATTTAAACTGGACACTCTTGTACAGGGGTGATAATAAGTCCTTAACCCGACCAGGGAGGAAACAAGCTAATGTTTCTCTCAGAATGACGTGAATTTCCTTTGGCGCCTTGCCTCGCATTAAAAAAAAAGAAAGAAACTTGATGACAGCTCGCGTCGACGTTGTTGAAATCGCGCGCATCCCTGACATGCTTCCGAGCTTGTTTCCTTCCTGTTCGGGCTAAGGACTTATCAGCACCCCGGGGTATATGCGTATACAGTTGACCATAAGAATACTCAATACAGACTTGCGCCCGACGTTGTGGAACACAACTATTGCGTAAGTGGAGTGTGTCTATAATTTTAAAATCACTTCCAGATTCCAGTAACTAGGATTGACTTTGTTTTGTGTGACTCCATAGAAGCCGGGCTTGTGATGTCACACACATCAAAGCTCTAACCATTGTAATCCGGTAACAAAAGCAACCCGTCTGTGACCGCATCATAAGAAAGGAAAATACGTACCGCACTCAAATAACTGAAACCAAAAATTTTATTTCCTCCCCATCCTCCAAAAAAAACTATGTTACGTTTATAAAATAAGGTATTTTGAAAACTTATTGGATATCGAAATAAATTCTCCCTGTCTACCACAATTAGTTTATATAATACCTCGTGTTGGTGCGTTCGCAAAACTGCGAAATCCGACTATCCGCATGGGACAACTCGGCTCCCACTAGACGGATTTTCATGAAATCTCATATTAGAGGATTTCATGAAAATCTGTCGGAAAAAAATTCAAATTTCATTAAAATGTGACCAGAATAACGGGCACTTTACATGACGAACTACGTAGTAAGTTTACGAAACTGTCCTCTGAATTCCTATTAGAATGAGAAATGTTTCAGACAAAAGTTGTAGAGAATACAAAACCATACACTTTATGTTCAATAAAATCTTTTCCCAAAAATCGTACCATTTAAGAGATAATGTGGAAAAATAAGTACATCCAGACAGACCACGGATTACAATATAATACGGCGCAGAAGAGAAGCGATTTGCATGCCGAATAACTAAGACAAGAATACGGACATAAACACATAATATTTAATGTCCGTCGCTTTTACACGGCAACGATGGTTACGCGAACGCGCCTCGGTGTTAGGTTACAGGCACACTGCCTTTCTTATTCTCACAGGATTAGAAGAAACAACTGCAAGATATTCTGCGCCATTTCCTAACCTTTTCCCAATTTCATCACATCCTCTGAAGGCAGATTCTGATACAAAGCCAAGGTTTACGGAGACCCCTCAACCCCCAACATTTCTATATGCACTGGAATATGGGACTGGCGCCAGGGTGGCGATCTGTAGGGGAATCATTCTCTCCCATGACACCCGACACCATCGCTGCTTGTTAACGCATTGGCAGGACACTTTTCCTCCCTCCAATAACAATCATCAGGGACTACATGGCTCTACTTCGCATGTGGACCCAATTTGCGGTACGGAGTTGGTCGGCGTATCAGAACTGAACGAGGGGCGCGTGTCTCGTAACTGAAGTGAAAAAAAATTACTTTGGATGTTTGTGTGACTGCGCATTTCTGATACAATAGTATAAACAACCAAATAGATGCAACAATTACAATTTATTAGTAATTTCAATCAATCAACATGTTTTGTACGATAAATTCGCCCGTCCTCAGGAGCACTAGACTGTGTTCACAGCTTGTGGTACAATGCACCGAAGAAGTTGCCTGCTGGTGACCTTGTCACCAGCAGGCAACTTGTACAGTACCTTCATCCCTTCCACTTGGAAGACCTCTCATTCCGTAGGTCTATTGTTCTGTATGGTAATGTTCATTAACCTTTGAAGACAAAACTGAACACTATTTTTGCTCCTGTCGCGCTGTAAACCATTCCCTGTAGGTTATAAAAACTTATAAAAACCCATCAGGCAATTCTGTGTACGGAAATAATCGCTGTTTGTTCTGAGATCCATACAAAACAAATAAATTCATTGTGGGCAAAACGTAGAATTATGATATATCAAATCTGCTGGTACGTACAGAAACCACTAAGATCTGAAAGGTTGTCATCAAACTTAGACACACGTCTGCCCTGCGACAAATGAAAGGAACGTAGTCAGAAAACATTCCCTTAACATTGTAACTTTGTAATACTATTTGCACTCGTGCGAATGATTCGCACAACGAAAGAACAAAATATTTAATCCATAATTTTTTTTATATTCTTGAAATTTTAAATATATTTTCGACATGTAATATGTGACGTTATCAATTTCATTTTCTATCAGAAATAATAATAGGCCCGGTAGCTCAGTCGATATAGCGACTGACTACGGGCTGGACGGTCCGGGATCGAATCCCGGTGAGGACGAGATTTTCCGTCCGTTCAGGCCGGCCCTGGGGCCCACCCAGCCACCTGTAAAATGGGTACCGAGTCTTTCCCGGGGGTAAAGTACGGCCGGGGCGTGCTGCTGACCACTCACATCCCTCTAGTGCCGCGGTCATGGAAGAGTAGAGCTATACCTCTACTCACCCTCTGGGCCACACCGGGCATGTGAAGGGAAAACTTTACCTTTACCTTTTATAAGAAATAATAAGAAACCAGAACTTCGTGGAATGTTTAAATAACAAACAAAACGCTGAAACTGACATTGCTACCACCACCGGAGGCCAAGGGAAGTTAACATTTCATGCACTTCTTGGACTCCGGCAGAGGCAACACTGTCAATTTTTACCTGTGGCCTTTCTAGTTAAAACTCAATTTTTTTAGGAAGAAATTAATAAAAGCAAAGGTGATTGTCATCAGAATCGTATCATGAGCTTCCTAAAAACTCTACCCTGAAAAGATCCATTCGATATTTCAATAGATCATGATTTCACAAACAGACTTTACCTTAATAATATGCACACGAAATCCTCTATACGCTTTAGAACACCAAATAACCACTTTATATGGCAATTTCTCTGATCACGTTTCTGCAGCAGCTTCTTACTGTCTCGGCTGAACGACGGTAAAATATACTAGGTCAAGTACAGGATCTATAAATGTCTTCTTAATCTATTTTCTTTATTCCCTTGTAGTGGGGTGAAACTGGGACCGCGGTGGCACAGTGGTTAAGATGTTGTGCTACAAATCGGAAGGTCGCTGGTTCGATCCCAGCTGGTGTCATTGGAATTTTTTATGGCCCTGAGGTCGACACAGCCTCTAACAGAAATGAGTACAAGGAGCATTCCCTGGGGGTAAAGGCGGCCGGCGCCTAAGGCTGACAACCTTAACACCATCCTGTGCCGTTGTTATGTAAGCTGGGAACCTTAACTTCTTGGAAGCCTCTGGGCCACTCCGGGCCTATAACGAGACTGCTTTTACCTTTTACCGTTTAGTGGGGCGAAACTGTCTTTGCGTTACTGCAGCTCCTGCACAGCGCATTGTTTCTACCATGGATGACAAAAGAGCACAAGGAACATGGCGGTAATGATAATTCGCAAAGGCAAACCAAAATACCGGAACACCAACCCGCCCCAGCGCCACTTTGCCAACAGAAACGCCACAAGTATTACCCTGAAACTTAACTCGAGACTGTGAGGTCAGAAAATTGCGACTCACCACCTGAACCATGGGAGGGCTTTCAATATAATTTTATCCCTCGCAACTAAGTTGTGCTTGAGTCTGCAATCTGAACACTACTCCAGCCTAACCGCACCCAACCTCCAACCTACAGCAAACCAAGAAAGAAACGACCAATGTGGTAATCAACACCATAATCGCGATCTCCTGATGATGGGCATAGTGATGCTCGAAACATGTTGAGCCTATAAGAAGGACAATAAAATAACAAGTGGCATCTAGTTGGTTTTATTCTTCAGTTAATCAGAATTATGTTTAGATATTAAGCTCGTACCGTGCAGTAAGCACGCTCCTTCTCCGTTATAAAAACCAATCAGTTAATGATGTATAGGGAAATAATCGCTGTTTGTTATGCAGTCTATACAAAAAAAACACACCCCCCCCCCACACACACACACACCCACACACACACACCACACACCCCCCACATACACACACCCCACACACACACACACACACAAATATACTCGGTGGGTAGAACGTAGAATTTCTGCACGTTAAGGATGGTTGTATATTTAGCAATCGACGCGCTCTGAAGGGTTAATGAAGCTGTCAAAAGCCCAGATCACGTAGCGTCGCACCAATGGATGACAATGAATAATGAAAGGGAAAGGATGTGGGCGGAATCCGTGTTACACTAATTCGAGATTCCAATCCGAAATTATCCTATGACTGAGGAAAATAATGAAAAACCGCAGTCTCCCCCCCCCCAAAAAAAAAATTGGTGCCTCTTTCGAAATCCGAAAACGACGCCTCCAGAATACCGCCTCCGTCCCCAGTGAGGCGTGTTTAAGTGCCGACTCACACTATACGTCGCGTATCCGTTCCGTCGCAGAACGTCATCGTTCAGTAAAATTTTCTCATGTTTAATTAGACGGAGATCTTCACACTGACAGGAACGTCTCCGTCACGTCTCAAGTTCCGTTCCGTCGCCGTTGCTGAGCGAGAATGTTTGACGTAACGGAACGGGTCCGGACCTCTTTGTACCTGCTCGATTCCGATAATGTGTGAATAGTCTTACGTCTCCTCCACTACACTTCGAGTGTTTGCTTGCAACGAGTCTTGCCTGTTTTTGTCTTCAGAAATGGATGAGAAATTAATAGAATTCGTAAGGAAACGTGAGAAATTATATGACATGTCAAATAAGAAGTATAGTGACAGTGTCTGGGAAGAAAAACTGTGTGGACAAACAGGTGAAGAGTTGAAAAAAATCAGGTATGTTTTAATGTTATTTATTGCGTATGTTGAAGTTACTATCTATCTATCTATCTATCTATCTATCTATCTATCTATCTATCTATCTATCTATCTATCTATCTATCTATCTATCTATCTATCTATCTATCTATCTATCT
>Ga0123352_10018584_pt1 | contig 11079 bp, 7 predicted proteins | sample TergutLab28metaG_FD_89700 | JGI IMG/M metagenome (GOLD analysis project Ga0123352, IMG submission 89700) | Labiotermes labralis P1 segment gut microbial communities from Petit-Saut dam, French Guiana - Lab288 P1 | ecosystem: Host-associated > Arthropoda: Insects > Digestive system > Gut ... | reverse complement strand
GTATGGCGGCGTCATCAGTCACAATGCGGAATGATGTCGTCCGCTCTACGGCGAACTTACTTACTCCTTACTTACTCCATGGTGCAGAGTCCTTCTTGAGAAGTTAACTGGTTTGCAGCGAGTCAAGAAATTCCCCGCATTTCACGGAACCCGAAGGTTCATTACCGCACTCACAAGCGTCCGCCACCTGTGTCTATCCTGGTCCAGCCCAATCCAGTCCATACACCCACATCCCACCTCCTGGAGATCCATCCTAATATTATCCACCCATCTACGCCTAGATCTCCCCAGTGGTCTCCTTCCCTACGGCTTCCCCAGCAAGACCCTATACACCCCCCTCTCCTCATCCATACGCGCCACATGCCCAGACTACACTGCATTGCATGGTTTAATTTACGCTCATTACCTTTGCATTATGAGCAGTGCATCCACTACTGCTGTCAGGCTCGAAAATATTGACGTTGCAAAGATCTGCACGTACAAATGAATTTACACCAGAAGCAAAGTCGTGGAAATCGATTTAGAGAATTGTAAAATAAAAGTAAACTGTAGCGCAATGGCGCAACGAAGACTGGTATACACGCCAAGAGTCCCAGTTTAAGCTTGTGTCTCGAGCCACAGATCCACAATGTGTCCCAAGCCGTGATATAAGGATCGGCATACGTATTGCACATTGAGCTCATCTGTGTATTCACTATACAATATCCTTGTTCTTTCAGTAACACAGATTTTCATGCTGCGACAGAGCATGGTCTCTGAGTGAAGTCACAGCCGTGTTAAGACTGAAGGTATCGACATATATCGCCCATCTCGAACAAACCATTTCACCTGAGGGTTTTCGCATTTTTTCGCAATGTAGTTTGAAAAATTAAGCGTAAATTAAATACTAAATAATTACGATGACACGTTGGAAGTCTTTGATGCGACTGACAGCTGTTGGTTTATAAGTACTACAAACAGACTTCTGTATCGTTCTATTCACTTTAATTGGACTTTCGTAGGTGATTATATAACAAATTAATTACATAACAAAAAAATAAATTCCCATTTTGTTTAAGTGCATCATTTCTACAAAGTACTTGAAGCGTTTCAAAAATGTTAATAGATGTTTAATCACAATATACTCATTATAGGGTTAGTGAGCGAGCCCCGCCCTGGTTCTTTGTACAGTTGTTGATGTTCAGGTCAGATGGCATTGACACCCGAAATAAACACTCAGCGAACGCGTATTAAGCTATAAAGCATCCAAAAGGTATGCATGTCTCGGTTGTATTTTCTGATAACACCTATCAGGCTGTTTATTACGAACCCTTAATTCACAGCATGACCTTCAATGAAATTTTATTCAGTTACAAAGCAGTCAAGACGCGCTTATGAATCGGTCGGCATTGCAGCGTAGTAGGCCTACTGTACCGAAAAAATCTATCAGTCTGTCTCTTAAAAACTCTTAAAATTCACGGTGTGAATACTCGTTGAAACCGCATGAAGTTATGGAGCAGTGAAGAGGTACCTACGCTCAAGTCGGCATTACAGTGCTGTAATTTGTTGGTAAAATCTATCAAGCTGCCCCTCCATAGCTATTCGAATTTATGGCGTGAATATTCAGAGAACATGTGACTTCATAGCATCACATCTAAAGTTATAATATATACAAATGAATAAACTGAGAGTTTATCTGTGGAGATCATAGCTGGGAACGGAAATTTGCAAAATTTTCCGTTGAAATTTTAATTAATTTTATACCTCAACAAAGGACACAGTCCATGTCCACTCGAAGAACCAACTGCTCAGTATAATCACTATTTATTGTGAAAGTGAAGCGAAACATCAATTTGTATTGGTCAAAGAGCTACGTCGGTTTTCCAGTCAGTATGAGTCCACTAGAACTCTATATTTATTTATTTATTTATTTATTCATTCATTCATTCATTCAAATATCATCGACGCTATACATTCTAAAAAAATTGCAGCGTCGTTAAAAAAACACACACAAACACACAGAGAAAGGAACACATAAATACCTAGTGTGAACACAAAACATTTTCTTAGTGTCACGGCGAGCTGTACATACAGCTAGCATTGGGCTCTAAACGGCGAAGCCTTTCTTTTTTACACATTCGCCATTTCTTTAAAATTGAGAGAAAATGTAGCCCAATTTATTAATCCGAGACTTCAGATTATGATAAGCATGTCATACGTCTTCAGTTTTATAAAAAAGTAAACAGTCACCAGTAATATTCCATACGACATAACTATAGCAGGTGCTAGGAACCGAATATCACTGGGCGTTATACATCGGACACAACATGAAGAAAAACATGTGACTACGATGTTTTGAAACAAAGGGTCAGAAGAGGGGAAAATAGGCATTCGTTAGAAGTTCCATGTACGTTCAAATGTATAAGAACAATACATATATCCCTTACAGGTAGCTTATACGGAGTCCGGAGGCAATGAAAAGATTAAAACCGTTGGACAGGCGTATACGAACATGGCAGTCATCTGTTGTTGAATGACAGTATTATACGTAACGAGGGAGAGAGGGGTGGGCACGATACTGACTGGAACTAAAGCACACACATTTACACATGAACACCCTCTGGTAAAGCTACAGCTAGGTGAATGGGACGGGCGACCGCGTTAGGAGTTCAGCTGTGCATTGCTCACAGCACAAGTGTGACATACGGAGCTGCGTCACACGACAGGGAGGGAACACACACACACACACACACACACACACACACACACACGCCTCGAGGCACAAACGTGTTTGTAGTAAGAAGTTACTAAACACAGTAATGAAAGTTTGGCATTATTACGTGTTATCAATGTAAATATGAAAACAGCATTTCGACATTAAAAGCTACAGGAATGACCCACTGGAATCATCGGAACATAAATACATTAACACTGATCTCATTTCACTTACATCTACAAATCTGTAGAACGCTACAACCAACGCAGTGCAGGATCTTTCGTTTTCCGGGTTTCTGAACCTTGTTATGACACACCTGGCAGAATCCTTGGATTAGAGACCACCATAAGGCAAGGACAACAAAATGCAAATGCTACTGACACACCCATACACCCGTACTTCGAGGGGGGTTCGAACATACGACCCCAGGGTTACAGTCTGATATGTCAAATTACGTATACAATCTTAATAAATAACGTCTTATTTATCATATTCACAGTGCCAGCTTAAATAAAGATACGGAAGCCGAGAGATGTAAGAACAGCGCAACAATTCCAGCGTTTTCGCTCCGTTATTGCATCTTGATTTACAGTTCCTAAATACTTAAGTTTCGAGCTTTCCTTGTAATCGCGTAAAACATACACAATCATTCTAAATGCGAATATTTTAAGTGCGTCGTCCCATGTTCTACAGAACGCTCGCAAGTGAGCTGAAATCACGTGAAGTAGATATAACTAATTAAGGTAACGGTAAAAATGTAAGCAATCCCTGCACAGGCCCTGAGGGTTCCAGTATGTCGAGGCTCCCAGATTTCATGACAGTTCGCACGTAAAGGTGGTAAAGTTGTCAGCCCTACGCACCGACCCCCATGAATTATTCCTGGGACTCATTTCTGTTATAGGATTAGTCGACTCTAGGGCCATAGTGAGGCCGGAATGATGCTATTAATGAAAAATTCCAATGACACCATCGGGAAATGAAATCGCCACGGACTGGAAAGTCCTGGGATCGAATGCCGGTGGGCGCGACATTCTTCGCATCCGTCCAGACCGGCCCTGGGGTCCACCCAGCCTCCTATACGATGGGTATTATATCTTTCCCGGGGGTAATGCGGGTGGGCGGTGTGGCGTTGACCACTCACCACCATTTAGTACCGAGGTTAAGGAAAGAGTAGAGCTATACCTCTAATCCCCCTCTGGGCCTTCGTAGCCTGTTCTAGGATGAAATTTATCTTTAACTTTTACATATTGAATTATACGCCAGACATACAATCAAAAGCGTGTGTATTTTAAGCACTTATTTTTTACTGCAGAACAGTGCCTTTATAACTTTAAACGCTTGTTTCCTGTAGCAGGTGGAGTAACCCCTGCTCGTCCGGGCTTTACTTAAAATGAAGGGCAGTACGTATCTTACACACTGTAAGTGATTGTTACCAACGGTTAAGAATACCTTACTTTCCACTCCCTATCTACAAACCTGAAATTTATATATACAGTAACTTCGTGGTTTTATTTGTTCTGAATAAGTATACGTCTTATTGTATCATTCTCTACAAAAGAATACAGACTGAGGCTGTCTGAAAGCGCAGTCACTTTTGGACTGAAGAAGTAGCGGGAAAATAGAAAAATACACGGACAGCAACCATCATATTTTGTATCATTTCATAACAGAATAGAAGTGTAGAAGATGACTGGTTTGTTTGTTTGTTGGTTGGTTGGTTGGTTGGTTGGTTGGTACCCCAGGAAATACTCCTGGTACGCATTTATATTAGAGGCTGAGTCGACCCCAGGGTCATTTTATGTCAATGAAAAATTCCAGTGACACCATCGTGAATCGAACCTGCGACCTACCGGTTTGTAAGACAGTGCCTCAACCACTGCGTGTCCCTTTATGTAAACTGTACGGACGCTTAATTCATTAACATAACAGTAATGAGTACAAAGCGAGGAACAATAGATGTATTTAGATTAAAGTGAGGAGCGTTGAGCTAATGATATTCGTACAAGAGTACGCGGATCGACCAATCACAGCTGCTTAGTTGCTCTTCTATTCCAACAAAACAGACGAGGGTAAACTCTCATATTAATATCAAACACAGATATGTAACGCGGAAAACAAGTTGCAGACTACAACTACCTCATTCAGGTAAAGTTGCAAGCAGATGTCACCTCTGTCGTCGTCACTCCTCGGTAACAGCTGGCTCGAAGCTAAAACAAGGTCTACGACGTCACCCCTTGTTAAAACCCCTGACGTCACATACAAAACCAGTCGTCTCTGGCACGTGATGCCCTCATACCTTGCTTGTTTCGCATTCAAAAAACTATTGTCTAACTTCCACCATGTCTAAAACACGTGAATCAACGGGCCCAACTAACGCGCCTCCTACAGGCCACCAAACTACTGATTATCCATTCACCTACAGCCACAAAAGACATTAAAGAGTGGCCCTTACCGCCGACGTAATTAAGCATTTTAGCACCGAACTCACATCGCACTTAAGACAAGTATGTGTCGTTCAGAACTATCAAATTACATGTAATTACTGGATGAAAATCAAATCCCAGCATAAGCACGGACCACGTTCGGATTGAGAGGGTTACCAAGAACCTTATGCTATGGGGATAAACTGACAGACTGACAGGAACATCAAGTTTATCATCAGCCTCCATATAGTGCCAAAGTAACACATTTCATTTATTTATAATTTACTTTCCGTCGTCAGCAGTTTCCTGCCAGATAGGCCTCTAGCGTCAAATGGTATACCATCAGTCAATAATAAAAGAATTGAAGACGGGACCTCTGGTATATGAGGCAGAAGTGGCACCCACATTAGTTCAATGCCCGATAGCAGTGTTTTACAAGACGCCAGCGCCTTATTGTCTCGATGCCTAAGGCACAGGGAAAAACACCGCCTTTATTCTTGGAGTCATTTGTACATGGTTCATCATTTCTGTTACAACCAAAAGAACTTAGTAACTGTTGGCGACTACCATAATTACATCAGAATGTTTTCTGAAGCTTCTGTTGTTATTACAGCACACACACATATTGAGTTGATCCTATAAGCGATCTTGAACGCATGGTCTGCCCCTGTTATTGCAGGGGTACCTGGAGAAACTCACACCCTCCCAATCCCTAACTATACCTAAAGCTGCTATTATTGTTATCCGCATAGGGATGAAGGGGGGGGGGGTAGAAGCAAAGCACAGTGTGTATGCGGTGGAGAGTTGTAGGGTACGCTCTTAGTTTCCATACGGGCGCGTGTCTGGCTGAGATTGCAGCTTCATTGTTAGACGGGATAGGGGTTGTTTGAATGGACGTACGGTGCTTCATGTGTGTACCATGTCGGGACAATCCTGCTTCAAAATCTAATTGCAATTTTCCTTACTACAAAGCTGAATTTATTTTGTTTCTCAGGCATTGTTTACGCACTGCATAATGTTCAAAGTCTTCCCCGCGGCACGTACCATCTGCATCAGTCCTCCATCGTCACTAAAATGATCGTGATCTCTTCTGACATATTTTGAAGAAGACATTTCCCTAAAATGTGTGGGGAACAGATGCCTAATTTTGGTTATATCCACTGAACTGTCAACATTACCAGATTAGTTTGAAGAACGGAGTGAATATGAGGAAGCAGCATAAATAAATCGATTCTTTTTGTTTGACTCGTACATAAAGGAATGAATAATGTCCAGCACAATACGTTGCGTCTGTACCTCAGAAAATAGCCGTGTTTCGTTAGTTTACGTTCATGTTCTCAAGTTACGCGATATGGCTAGCTTAGAGGGATGATTTAACAGACAATACAGTCCAGGATAACTGGAGGGGCTGAAAATTTTACGCAGTGCTTCCCACGTGGTTTCTGTTTGTGTCAATAAAATAAAATGAATCAAGTCAGCCTCCCCCAAAGAACACAAAACTGGCTCAACGTCTTAAAACAACCTACTCTTTACAGTAAATAAATTTTGTACCGCTTTTGTTCCAGGACTTGCTGCATCTTTCAGAAATTTCTGCTGTCACAGGCGTAATGTCACGCTGTCCCTCTGGATTACCGTAATATTAATATCACTATTATCACTAATAATAACAATAATAAAAATGAAGCATACGTAATTAGTGATGCAGCTATCCCAAGACCGAGAAACTGAAATGGTACTTTTGTTTCATCTTTCCACTCCATGCATTCTTGCAGTCAATCACTTCTTTTATTCCATCTAAATGCAAAAAAATATTGTGTGCATTTAGTTGGAATAAAAGAAGTGACTGACTGAGATGGTACGTCTATGTAACCATGAGGTCCGAAGCACATCATCATATTAGCACACTAAATTAAGCAACAACGGCACACGAAACAGATGACAATAGTACAAGTAGTCCTGTCGGCAAGTGATGTGGCGCCGAAAACCCTGCACAAGAGTCTGATGAATCTTCTAAACCTTAAACAAGAGCATCTCCAACAATAACCAAAAGGCAGCAGTGCTTGGAACATGCTACACTGTGCGGAAGTTCCGCAGTCTTCGGTTATAATGCATAGCGTTTTTAGCGGCTTCACCAACACCACGAGTATTTTTCACCCGAGAGTTGATGATCACGATGACGACTATTATGATGATGGTAATAATAATGATGATGAAGACTATGATGATGATCACAACAACAGCAGCTGCTAATACTACAACAATAGTGAAGACAACAACGCCTGCCTGCCAAGACAAGTTACTCAAGTTCGCAAGCAACGTGCCAAAAAGACATACACAGGAGACGTGAAGATATAAAACTCTATGCATTCCATTTCTCTTCACTAGAGGCGAGTGGTCAGCTTCACAATGACTGTACTTTTGAATGGGGCTGTACCTAATTTCATAATCTTTTGTCAAGGTAGAAACGAATCTGATTCAGACCGAAAGCTTGCGGGGAGAGCTGAGGGCGAATTGGTTGGTTAGGGAGGATTTAGAAGTGCACGAGTAAGGCGGAAGGGGTGCATTGCACATAACAGCTGAGCAGTAGCAGCATGAAGGAGATCGAGATTGGTTTTAAGGGTAGTGGAGGGTGCGCTTCAAAAGGGTGGGATGAGAACGGTTGAACCTTCTAGAAGCTAAGGGTTTGACAAATGTGGAAATGTGAACAGTTCGCCCTGATTACTAACACACATGAATATCAGTGTAAAAGTGTTACATACTCGTACCATAATAGGCAATTCACACTTCATCGGATAAATTAATAGTTCATTAGACTAAATTTCGCATTACTGGGCCTTGCCATGCTTCGGGCAAGTTAGCTGCCGGGTTCTCACATAGGGGGGACTGGTTCAACTCCAGGTCAGTCTATGCGAGATTCGTGGTGGATCAAATGTCACTGAAACAAGCTTTTTGCCTAATTAGGCCCAATTCGGTGTTCTGTCAGTATCAATTCACCAGAGTTCCATACTCAAATTTCAGTCATCTACCACTGACGCCCTATAACCTTAGCAAGCGAAAGCGTTGTTAAATAAAACACCTCTCTCTCTCTCTCTGTGGCATTACTGGGTATCTGCGAATATAAAGACAATGAATGCCCAATTACGAAGGCACCGCTACAACAAGCCTTTATTAACCATTTAAGGACGAAACATACCAGTGTTATATAGGACTCAGTCCGTACCGCGCAGTAAACACTCTCCACTTCGGTTATAAACCCAATCTGTTAATGATGTATAAGGCAGAAGTTACTGTTTGTTCTGAGACCAATACGAAATTTATAAATGCAATGTAATCACCATGCAGCGTTTTTTAATGTTAAACTTCGTAGTACGTAAAGTAACCAGTAGGCTTTAAAAGGTTAAGATCAAATTCTTTCATTCGTGGGGGGGGGGGGACTTTGTAGTGAGAGACGTTAGGCAGACAAGAAAATTAAATTAAGTTTCGTAGTCAACTCAGCCGTCCTCAAGCAAAAATTTCTCGTGACCGCATTTAGAAGGCACAGACATGTTCTGTGGTCATGTAACGTTTACATGCAAAACGAACACGTAAGGAAGAGTATTATTAATTTATACTTTAAAGCAAAGCGCCAGGAAAATGCGATTACTTTCAGTTAGAGCAGCTTACTGAATAGAAACATGCTCACTGGACTTTCATGTAGCTAAACGAACAGCCGGAAACCCAAAATTATACATATCATAACCCTCACCCAAATGCCCCTTCGAACGAGAAGGGCTGCAGCCGCGTAGAACAGACTCACAGCATCAGCGAAGAAGTAATTAACGACGTTATACGAGATACGTAGAAAATTCCTCACAAGCCTGGAAAAACGTTTTTGGCAAAGAAAAATAATTTACCACTTAGTCACGAAATTTACCAGTGGTCACACTTGAGAACTGCTAGTACCGCTTAAATTTAAGAATAATTCATACACGAGGACGATATCCATAACCACTGTATACCCCCATAACCACTGTATACCCCCATAACCACCGTACACCCCCATAACCACTGTATACCCCCACAACCACTGTAAACCCCCATAACCACTGTATACCCCCACAACCACTATATACCCCATAACCACTGTAAACCCCCATAACCACTGTAAACCCCCATAACCATTGTATACCCCATAACCACTGTATACCCCCATAACCAACCCCGTCAATTTTACTTTTATATGTTTTAATGCTTTTTTAATGCTTATTGTAAAAAATGCCACATTTGAATTTCAATCTTAAGTTTTTTATATAACATGCAACAATTATTTTAACCAATTCTTGTAATACGATATTCGTAAGTTGAAAGCATTATCAAATGTACACTCCACCTACTCAAAGATCGGCCTGACGGTGGCCCTACAATTGGGCCGAAACATGTAGCTGGAATTATAACCTAATATAATATAATAAAATACAAAGTTTGTATGACTGTATTATATATATATTTATATTTATTTATTTATTTATGTTACATTTTAGCATTTACGTCGTCCTTCCATCAATCCTCTGTATCTCTGACTCCGCCCAACCACCCTGCAATCTTTCAATTGTTTCCCGCTTGCTTGCCTGCTTTTTAACTTACTTTCCTTCCTACGTTATTCCTTATACTCTGAGTGTTATTAGCCTGCCTCTAGTTTGCAGTAATACGGAAGGGTTGCAAACCTTAAGAACACTACTACTGTGATAACAAGTTACATTTATCTTACTACCATTTCAAAGGCACCGTAAAAACATAAATTACCCTTGGAAAGGGACCAGAACAGAGCGAATGTGACATAAACATTCCGAAAGACCGTGAGCTACTGACATGTGAGGTGACAAAAGCAACTGATTGCTGCCAATGCAGGACAGACGAAAGTAGTGCTGTTATGCTCTGTGACAATGACGAAGATTAATGATGGGGCATGTAACATCAGATATTGGTAACTGATGTAAAATCAACAGAAGGCCAGATTTGGAGGATTTAATACAGTAGATTTGGGGGCGTAAATAGTAATAATGTGGATAATACTGCATTATTATTTACAGTTCATTATTCAATGACAGTTTGCTTTCTTACAAATCAATATGTAAAAGATGAGCTGCACAATTATTGTCTTTCATTGGCCCTATTCACATTGCATTATTCAACCACATACAGATATCCGGGTTACATACCGCCAGAAGACCACTGGGCGGAAAGACTTGCAACACTGCAGCGCAACCGTGAGCCGGATAAGAGATATACCGCATTACTTCGAATTTAAGGCGCACCATTTTTTCAAATTTTTCCGAACTGAAAATTGGTATGCGTCTTAAATTCGCGGTATTATTTTTCACTCTACGAACGTCTCAAAACATGTTTCTGGAAGAACAAGTGGCATCGCTAAAGAAAAGCGACATGTATTGGCGTGCAAAACTCTTTTTTTTTTCCTGCAAATCCCTTTTTCAATGTGGCGGTAGGTCTTAAATTGGAAGTAACGCGGGTATTATCACCCGGAACTTATCGATTCTGCTAACGATCAAGAGTTCTGAGACCTGTTTGATGAAGGAACGACACTGTTCTAGAAATGGGATTCTAGGAGTGAAGGGAAATACAGGGAGAGTCTCTCGCTAGAGGCCCCAAATTATTGTCTATAAAAAATTATGTTATTGAGATAATGACTTGAAAATTTATATACGCATACCGGGAACGATGCAAAACAGGACCTGCTCATAATCGATGCTGAAACTGGTCTCCTTTCACATCCAAGCACAATGGAATGCGGCGTTAGATCGCCTTCCCCCTTGTCTCTAACTTTTTAACCAATTTCTGGGTGCAATACTTCGATGGTGCACGTCTTTCACCAAATTCCGTTCGAAATGCCGTCTGGCATGCTTTAAATGAACCTGTTTGCCAGTATTTACGAACGAGAAACCCGCGCTGTTCGACTGTATACAT
>Ga0123352_10018583_pt1 | contig 11079 bp, 6 predicted proteins | sample TergutLab28metaG_FD_89700 | JGI IMG/M metagenome (GOLD analysis project Ga0123352, IMG submission 89700) | Labiotermes labralis P1 segment gut microbial communities from Petit-Saut dam, French Guiana - Lab288 P1 | ecosystem: Host-associated > Arthropoda: Insects > Digestive system > Gut ... | reverse complement strand
GTGGCACGTACAATATCCTAATGTAGAATCAGGTGGCACACACAGCATCGTAATGTAGAATCAGGTGGCACGTACAGTATCCTAATGTAGAATCAGGTGGCACACACAGTACCCTAATGTAGATTCAGGTGGCACAGACAGTACCCTAATATAGAATCAGGTGGCACACACAGCATCCTAATGTAGAATCAGGTGGCACGCACAGTAGCCAATGTGCCACTCAGCATTCCCTTAACAAACTTTTTCCAAGAACAGCCGCAAATGTCTCTCCCTAAGTCAAAGTTCCAGTCAGAAGGGCACCAGCCTGGGAAAGTACCCGGCATAGGTGGCCAGAGGGACTCGGTGATGTTGTCCAAAGACAGAAAATCTTTCGCGATCTACCACAGTACATAGTGTATTAATGTTAGGTCAACTAGGCAAGGAAATGCAACACCAAACGTACAAAAGTACTAATGCTTCATTTAATAAAAATTGTCCTTTTGCAACTCCAGCTAATTACCACAATTAAAAGGTGTTTCTCAGTAACATTCCTATTGCCAAGCTGATGCATGACACTGCATATCTTGCGATGACTTGCTGAAAGAAGGGTTGTAGTTACTTAGACACAAGTAAAGGCAGCATTTTAAATGTTCATCGGTCAGACGGCTTCGGTATCTTGATATTATTATCTTCATCTGGGAGAAGGTTTCTTCGCAGATGTAGGCTGATCCAAAATGCTCTGTAAAACGAAGAGCTATTGATCTACTGAGGCGGCAAGTACATTTTGACAGAGAGCAAAAAGGGGCCGCGATCGACTGGTAGATCGCGATCCACTGTTTGTTTACCTCTGGTACATAGTGTTATATCCCAAAAATAGTACTTAGATATCACCGACCGTAAGTGTTCGAATATCACAACTGATTCCATGCTGGAGATGGAACCTAGACAAAGTCAGTTATGTATCTAACTTAAGTCACTTATGCACAGTGCCAGGGGGAATTATGCAAACGGAAGCGGACGTGCCACCAGTCACTTCCTTGCCAATTGAAGAGAGTTCAACTGTGACCAGATTTGCCCTTGTGAAAGAGGAGCCTGTGACAGACACGATGACGGTGAAAGAGGCGGTGGAGCCTGCAGAAGAAGAAGAGGAACAAGTGCTGTGTCCGCCGCATGGAGAGGCCTCCATCGGGGACGAGCAAGAGCCGGGAGCTGTGGAACAAGGACTGCAGGAGTTCAGGTACAGTGATTCTGATGTATTTATTGGGGAGGGTCTCCGAGACTCGTCTGGCCCTTTCGCGACACACATTTGCGAAAACGTGCCTATTAGCTTCACCATGCCCGTCCGCCTGTCCATAGGTCAAAAGTAGAGGCGAACTGAATGAGTTCTCGTGAATTAAGCTCACATATCGATGTTGTTAACACCACAGACTATGCACAGTGTCTAAGATTAGTGAAGGATGTGTAAGGAAGCGGTCATCGCCTAATTTGAGGTACTGTCCCGGGAAGTTTCTGTAGGAGCTGAGAAAAACCACGGAACGTACCAGTAAGGACCATCAGCGTCCTGGTATAGATTCGAAATATAAATTCCCCCCCCCCCAAAAAAAAAGAGTCAGAAGCATTACCTCTTGTTGAAACTCGGTGGATTTTCATGAAGTTTGGTACGGTGGATTTTCACTAAAATTTATCTGTACATTCTACATTCTGATTAAAGTCAGATGACAATAACGGACAATTTACACGCGTCTGTGCTCACATGTCGAGAGTAATTCGATTAATATTTATCGGAGCGAACAAAAGTTTGATTTGAAGGGGAAGAACGACTCTTGTCCGTTCATCTTACACTCTTGCAAATAAATCAGCCACGAATTGTAACGCTATGCGTGGATCACCCAACTTAAATACGTACCCTGTGTACATTCGACATTCCTCAACGAAGATAATATCTGGTCTTCTGGGTTATAACACCGTATAGTCTGGTAGATGGGCACCAACGTTTAGGACGCATAAATTGTCGTCATCTTCAGGGTGGAAGTGAAGAGCAATGAAGTAAGTTCTTGTGAAATGTTTACAATTAATTATGGTACTACAGGTTGTCCAAAATCAGAATACCGCAGTTATAGATCATAATTACAATTAATATCTTCCGCACATGCCTTAAATAAGTTATTATTAGAATTCTAGTTGCGTCCTTATTTGTAGATAATAAACAGGTTATATGTCATTTATCTTTGACATTTTGCATTGGTAAGGTAAAAGCTAATAAAAATGTAAGACTTTTGGAGATTTCTTTCTCTTTTACCTAATTCGAGTAAGGGAGAGTAATTATACACTACTGTGCCTGAGATAAAAAGCTCGGCTTCTATGACGTCGTATATTTTTAAAACTAAATCCGTTGGGCTGTGTCTCACTGAGCAGCTAAAAGTCACTCATTTGGTCTAGAATTTCTCCTGTTTTGTGAAACATGACCGTTCATTACCGTATTCACAAAACTCCATCACTCAAATCTACACTGTGCCAGTTGAAAAAAGTTCACATACGCAAATTCTATTTCATTAAGATCTGTTTTAGTATTATCATCGACATATACCTGAAATGGTCTCTTTCCTTCAACTTCTTCGCTAAAATGTTTGCACTGTATGCATTTGTCACCTCCACGCGAAACACATGATCCGCCCTTCCCATCATCACAGTTTTGATTATCCTAATAACATGGGCAAAGTGCGACATTTTAGATTTTCACAGCGGTGTTGCTGAAGATTCGATTCTTCTGGGACATGGGTCCGTGTCGTCTGGTAAATCGTTGATGGTTATACTGACGATTTTCACATTCATGCAATCCTTGATTCTGAAGGTTCTTCGAAAGTCTCCAGTACAGTATTTACCAACCGAAAGGGCATGACATTGCATAAGGTTTGAACATTCAGTATGTGCTGAAGTTCCATACTGCGCAAGCGTCCTTCATCTCCCCCCCCCCCTCACTAAGTCTAATATCCCCCTCAGCACCCTGTTCTGAGACACCCTCAGTGTACATTCTTCCCTTAATGTGAGATACTAAGTTTCACATCCACGTGGAAAACACACATGCAAAATATGTCTTAATTTTGCCCTTTTTAGATAGAAGGAAGGAAAAAATCTAATAAGAATTGCAACAAGCTTGCTCGGAATTTACTTATCTGCTAGACAGGTTTCCCGGCTAAAAAGTTTATATTCTTTTCTTATCGCTCCTATGCATGCTACGTTTCACGTTTCCTCCTTATTTATTTAAAGGTAAAGGTCGCCCCATAACAGGCCATGAAAGCCCAGAGGGGGTAGATTAAGGTAGGGCTCTACTCTTTCTTTAATCTCGGCGCTAGATCGGGGTTTATGGTCGACTTCACGCGCCGTGAAATAGACCCGGTACCCATTGTATAGGATGCTGGATGGGTCCCAGGGCCGAGTGCGGAAAATCTCAGCCCTACCCGGATTGGATCCCCGGACTCTCCAGCACGTAGCCAGTTCCTATACTGACTGAGCTATCCCGGCCCACTCCTTTATTTAATCACCTTAATATTTCGCAACGACTAAGAATTATAAATCTCTTCTGTAGGTTATCTTCTCCAACTTCCAATTACAGTGTTCTCCATTCGCGAAAGTTCTGAGGTTATTCGCCTTCCCTTAAGTAGAGACTTTCAAAGCCGTAAATATGAAGAGGTAAAACTGATGCTGAGGTAAATTAGACTGAACTGTAGGACAACCACAAACAATTGTGCAATGTCCTTATAAAGCAAAGTGCCACTTTGTCCCAGCGACGTCGGTGTATGGCACTGACTCCATCAGATTTCTGAAAATTGAACTGGATTTAATATCTATCAGTACTTTCAGTATACAGAGATTGTTACACCAAGCGGAATGTTTCTTATGGAGTTTGAAGTGGATTTGCTGACTCACGAATGAAGCTAAATACGAAAGAGCTTGGGTGTGAACCAGTCAACGCAGTACCAGTTCCCTTGTTCACTCTTCTGTAGACAAATGACAGCATATTTTCAAAATGGTCTATTCCATAACAGCAGATTTAATGACCGTCAACAAACGCCGTATGCTTATGGGTTTGTCAGATTTGGAAATAGAAAAAGAAAAGAAAAACAGAGCCACGTTTCTGTCGCGGAAAAAAAAATATGCAGGTGGAGGACAACACTAAAAGAGGAGTAGTTCCGTCCATTCCGAGACTATTTTTTTCAACAAATCTTCATTTTAATGAGCGCCACTCTTCGAGCTTCCTGCTAATAACAAAAGTTCACGTTTACATGCAAGTGTTAGCTGTGGACCTTTTCTTCCCATAAAACTCGCTGAAATTATTCCAGACCCTTATGAATAATTTACTTTGTGTGTCATAACAGGCAGATAATTTGACTAAACAACTACTGGTTTCTCAAAACCGGCACTGCTCCGTGAGGTTGTTCCTCAGGACAGTAGCCAGTGGCGGATTTGTATATGCGTGGTAATAAAACATTCTTGTTCCCTAAAGTACTGCTGGCCCAGCGACTGTTGGCTCCCCACAAAGACGACTCTAATACGAAATGAGTTAGATGAATCTATTAGCGACCTTCAAAATACTCACGCTTAAAAACACTTCAGTCCTTGTTTGAATATTTGATGGAGCCAAACAGTTGAAATGCTAGGGGAAAAGAGGTCAAACAGCATTGGAATGTGAGGTTCATTGTCAGTGTATAAAGATCCTTATATCGGAAGGAAAAATAAAAAGGTTCACCTGTTTGACACCGCCCAGTGTCACTGCGCTTGTGCAGTTGACGAGTGGAAATTTTATCGATAGCTGACTCTTTAGACGGGTGTTTGTTCTAAAGCTTGTAAGATCCGCAACTGTTTAAAAACACATAGTCCAGCTCTTGGTGCACACTTCTTCCCTTATTTACTACAAATGTGACAATGGTTGGCGCATTACTGCAAGTACCTTTAATCACTGTGCACTCATATTTCAGATGCAGTAACTAGGTTACAGGCTGTGAAGCCGAGGGATAAGGTTTCGATTACCTACCGATTACTCCACAGCTTAGGAAGTAAAGCGGCCGGAGTGCGAAGCTGACTGATCGCCTCCACGTAGCACGGTATACGTACCCCAAACCGGCTGACGTTTTCCAAATATGTTACTTGCGAATTAACATTGATCCATAAACCTCACAGTAAACTGCCCAGCTCGGTCAGTACAGTGCCCAGGCTACGACTAAGAAATTGGGGTTCGATTCGGGACATGTGCAAGAGGACTGTCACGCCCACCCACCTTCTATTTTACAGAGATTTATTGCACAGGAAGTATACAAAGTTTGTACAAGGATAAATTACAAAATTGTTCCTGTAAATAATTTGAGTAAATATTTACACTATGGCACTCATGGAACTGAATAATATGTATATAAATATGGGTGCAAATAACGGCAGTGAAAAATTATGGAAAAAACACTGCGACTTCCGGTAAACTAATTAAAGCAGTATATGCTACGTACGTTTATGTTCATGTTTTTTGTACAAGTTAGTCAGGTCGGGTAGAGTATCATTCCCCATTTGTTGCACTAAAGAGGTGGGGTGTGAGGGGCAATGGTCGAAAAATTTGTCAGTAAGTTGGTAGATGAGAACGGGGATGGGCTGGATGTTTAGATAGTTGTGCAGGTGGGAAGTGGGGGTACGTCTGAGATGGTTACCGATGACTCGAAAGCATTTAGACTGGATAACGTTGTGTCTCCAACAACCTTCCTATTCAACATAAAACAAGGATTCTTACTCCGGAGATAAAGCGGCCGTAGGGTAACACTCATCACTCACGTCCATTTTAGACTCAGAATTCGTGAATCTATACCTCCACCCCCACATATATCTTCATGTCATGCCTTTTCGTTAACACTTTAAAGCCCCGAGTTTACAGCACGTTGTTTCGTTTTTTGGCCGGTGGAGGACTTAGCGCAGCCTGGCCTACTGGGAGTAATGAGGTGGCGAGGGTTTGGTGTATATTTGCTTGGAATTATAGTATGACAAGGTCTACTGTACTTACAGAGGCGGACAGAAGACACTAGACCATATATGACGCTGCATTAGTGACTCGCACATAGCCTACCGTTTGAAAATTCCACTGGTTAAAATCCCTGCACTGCACTGTACTTTTGCACCATCAAGCTTAATATTAAAAAATTCCACGTTCTGCCCACACAGTGTTTATAATGGAACTCAAAACAAACAGCTATTATTTTCCTATACAGTACTATCTGTGTGGTTTTTATAACCGAGACGGAGTGTGTTTACTGCGCGGTACGAACTGAATCGTTGAATATAAATCAGGTTAACTGTCGTCTTTAGAGGGTTAAGAAAGTTATTCGAGTTGCTATCGTATACACACGTGTTTAGCAAGAAATCTTGTCTGTTGCAGCCCAAGGAGCCAGCAGCAGCTGGCACAGACACCCACAAATGTTCCGAAACCCCCCTCAGACTGCTCCCCCTCGAGACAGAAGGAAAGGGACAGACAGCAGCAACAGCAAAGGGTCGACAGGGGGCGAAGCAGGTGAGCCGCACGCTCTTGTGCTGTCGTGTTCTGAATTCACGTCTGTGACCCCACACAATTCCATCATTCAGAACTGCACCCCCGGCAAACTGCTTAATATTCGGGAAGACGCATGTTCAAATTTCGGCCTGAAGACCATCTCACTTGAATGTTGTCTTCCGTGGTATTCTTCAGTCCCTCAAGGCAAATACCGAGGTAGCACCTCATACTATGCCGTAACCGCTTCCTCTCGTACCTGCCAATTCACTGTTCGCTTGTCACACTTCAATACGACGCAATGCAGCGTCGCTGTACAAAAATTAATAACTATCATCTTAAATCAGGTTTCCACTGAATGCCATTCTACTTGTCAACCAGTTAAATCCACTGAACAAGCTCATTCTTAAGAAGCTGATGGTCACCCACATAATAAAAATATCTGAACTTTAACGAAAGCCAGAAATTCAATACCGTGTCCACAGACCCGGCCAATGGCCCTTACAGCTGAATCCTGTCCTCTCATTTCACCGAATTCCTTTAAGGTACATTTAACATATTATTGGCCCTTTTCTTTTTCGTGACCCATTTACGTTGCGATAACTACAAAATATGAAGCTCTTTGTTACGTCATTTTTTCAGTCCCCCAGCTCCTTGCTCTCTCTAACATCCCGATGTTCTTTCCAACATCCTTTTATTACCACTTTCATATTCTGATCTTTCTTTAATGTGAAAGACCAAGTTTCAGACCCACACAAAACAACACGTAAAGTTGCAGTTTTGTATATTTTAATATGTACCTTTATAGATAGGAACCGTGTTACCTCAGTAAAGTGACTATGCTACGGGCTGGACAACCGAGGGACAGTGGTTCGGTTCCCGGAAGGGGCAAAGTCTCTCCTCCTAAAGCGTCCAGACTTCGTGTGGGAACCAACGGGACTTTTTACACGGGTTAAAACAGCCGGGGCTTGAAATTAATCCTTCACGTACACCTGATACCGAAATTAAGAATGTCTGGAGTTATACCTTCATTCACCCGTACGTTTTCTTGGCGTGGTACTTAAAATGACAGGGACAAGTTCACCTTCGTCTTATATTAACAATATCGAAACGGATAACAAAAAAGGTGCGACAGTCACGTTAAGTCGAAACATAATTTCTTCAACTTTATGACGAATTTTAAAGAAACTACGTTAAAAAAATGTTACCTTATAAAGCAATCTAAAGTTGGCTGGTAAAAACACACACCAGCTAAACTAAATTTGTGAAAACCCCGACTAACCGGCTTTGGATTGCCTCTGGATCGAATCCCACGGTCAACGTAGCAATTGAAGCTTATACTCGTATTCGCAGTGACGGCTGGTAATGGTAATAGTGAGCGCAGTGACGGTTCGTGTAGCTACAGCAGTGATGGCTGGTAATGGTAATAGGGAGCGCAGTGACGGTTCGTGTAGCTACAGCAGTGACGCCTGGTAATGGTAATAGTGAGCGCAGTGACGGTTCGTGTAGCTACAGCAGTGACGCCTGGTAATGGTAATAGGGAGCGCAGTGACGGTTGGTAATGGTAATAGTGAGCGCAGTCACGGTTAGTATAGCTACATCAGTGACGGATGGTAATGGTAATAGTGAGCGCAGTGACGGTTCGTGTAGCTGCAGCAGTGACGATTGGTAATGGTAATTGTGAGCGCAGTGACGTTTCTTGTAGCTGCAGCAGTGACTGTTGGTAATGGTAATAGTGAGCGCAGTGACGTTTCGTGTAACTACAGCAGTGACTGCTGGTAATGGTAGCACTGCTGTTTCGCAATCCAAAAGGCACAGGCTAAAGTATCGGCCCTGAACTCGGTTATAGAGAGTTATCCCAAAGACGCGAAACGCAACACGTTCCAGATAATTTTCTCTTGTTGGTAACTCTAAGCAATATTTAAAAAAAAAATCACATACGTGGTAACATTGCACGCTTGAAACACAGAACAATAAATGTCAAACTAAGAGTAAACTTACAAAAATATAATCATGCTAATTTATTCGTGACAAAACACCATGAAGCGGTCCCTACGTAAATGCATGTTTAAATTCAAGCGGTCTTTTCATTAAACTTTTGGCGCCGGAATTTTATTTAAATTTTAGCACACCCTATACATAAAATGTGAATAATACAGGAACCAAATACGTTAGAATTATGAAACTAACTGCATTTTGAAGAGAAAAAATTAGAGAGTATATATCATGTTTAAAATATTCAGTACCTATACTTGTTGAATAAATATATAAAATGCAAATGTAGAGGTTAGCGGTGCGGTACGACCACTATAGTTTACATTAGACGTCAAAAAGTTAAACACTGTACGTAGATTTCGAGGGATCGCGTCTTTGTTGATTCGAAAGGAACTGACATTTTTGATAGTGCTGTCTTCATCGATGTGGGTTATTTACACTTCGGCGGACATGTAAATAAAGAAGTTGGATACAGAACAACTAAAAACATGTTTTTCATAAAACGCCGTCGCTTTTTCAGTAAACTGTGGCTTTGTGTGCTGTTTCACGCCGGATAATAATTGAAGTCCCTTCTTCGGAAACAAATTGACAGAAAGATATATCGGAATGTAATCTTTATTTCATGGCACAACAGCCCTTAGTGGGCCAGAGCCTGCTCATTAGGGAAGCTTCAAGATCACATTCAGACACGCCACACTCAATAGGACACCTCTGGACTAGAGATCAGCCAGTCGCAGAAACCTCTACCTGACAATACATAACAACAGACGGACATCCATGTCGCCGGCGGGATTCGAATCCACAGTCCCAGCAAGGGAGAGGCCGCAGTCCCACGTCTTCGACCGCGCTGACACTGCGATCAGTGTCGGTTTGTAAAAACCGCAGTTTATTGCGCTACAGGACAATGACGGGTTTTAATGTTGCTTTCAGCGAGACTTTTGGATTTATCCTGCAGTAACTGATAATTATTTTGAAGGGGGGGGGGTCTTCCTTGAGGTTGTCCGGACATAGGGCGGGATATTTTCTCAAGTTAGGTCACGAACGCTTCTTTCCACACAATTCCAATTAATAGTCCTAGCATTCGACGTTATGTAATGTGCGCTACTAGCAGGGTCTTGGAATCTGCCACCCATTAATTTACTAATTAAAGCCACAAAGGTTAGCCGCAATAGAACAGACAAAAACTTAGGCTTTAAATTTAATCTGGGCAACTCGCCTTGCGTTGTAGCTGCAACAGTAGTTACAGCCAGTATCGCCATATTAAAAGTTGCAGTGCTAAAACTCCATTCCACTCTGTATAGGGGGATGAAGGTAGAACTCCTAGGACTCTATTTCTGCACTAGATGTGGGTGTTCTTCACATTCATGCTACTGTAACGCGGGGAATCGAAACACCATTTCTCATTAGACAGGAGGCCGGATGGACGTAATGGGACAGTAAATATTCCTTGTCTTTGCCGTGAATAGAGCCCCAGTGTTGTACGTAAGTGGTATATGTCGGGTGTTTGCCAGTATGACAGAGCAGGATCTACCCTGTTCGTCAGTCGGGGTCACAAGTTGTGCCTGAGGCTATCACTTAGTTACTTCACGGAAAAAACACGTGATATAACGGTATGTAATATGTCAGCAGCTTACACAAGGATTGTACTGTTGCCAGAACGGCCGTCTTCTGGAATCATCAGGATTTTTATTGTTGTTTTCGTTGCTGTTGTTTTGTTTTGTCTTCGATTTTGCTGCTACTATAGTTGCTGTCGTTGCTGCTGCCGCTGCTGCTGCCGCTGCTGCTGCCGCTGCTGTTGCTGTTGTTGCTGCTGCTGTTGCTGTTCTTGCTGCTGTTGCTGTTGCTAATTCTGTTGCTGTTGTTCCTGTTAATGTAGCCGTTGTCGAAGTTTTCGCTAATGCTATCACTGCTGCTGCTGCTGTCGCTGCTGCTGCTGCTGTCGCTGCTGCTGCTGCTGTTGCTGCTCTAGCTGTTCCTGCTGTTCTTGCCGCTGCTGCTGCTGCTGTTCCTGCTGCTACCGCTGTTGCTGCCGCTGTTGCTGTTGCTGCTGTCGCTGTTCCTGCCGCTGCTGCTGTTGCTGTTGCTCCTGTTCCTGCTGCTGTCGCTGCTGCTGTTGCTGTCGCTGCTGCTGCTGCTGCTGCTGCTGTTGCTTTGTTGCTGCTGTTGCTGCTGCTGTTGCTGTTGCTGCTGCTATTGCTGCTGTCGTTGCTACTGTCGCTGCTGCTTCTGCTGTTGCTGTCGCTGCTGCTGCTGCTGCTGCTACTGCTACTGCTGCTGTTGCTGCTGTTGCTGCTGCTGTTGCTGCTGCTGTTGCTGCTGTTGCTGCTACTGTCGCTGCTCCTGCTGTTGCTGTCGCTGCTGCTGCTGCTGCTGCTGCTGTTGTTGTTGTTGCTGCTGCTGTTGCTGCTGTTGCTGTTGCTGTTGCTGCTGTTGCTGCTGCTGCTGTTGCTGCTGCTGCTGTTGCTGTTGCTGCTGCTGTTGCTGCTGTAGTCGCTGCTCCTGCTGCTGTTGCTGTCGCTGCTGCTGCTGCTGCTGTTGTTGCTGTTGCTGCTGCTGTTGCTGCTGTAGCTGCTGCTGCTCTTGTT
>Ga0123352_10018581_pt1 | contig 11080 bp, 4 predicted proteins | sample TergutLab28metaG_FD_89700 | JGI IMG/M metagenome (GOLD analysis project Ga0123352, IMG submission 89700) | Labiotermes labralis P1 segment gut microbial communities from Petit-Saut dam, French Guiana - Lab288 P1 | ecosystem: Host-associated > Arthropoda: Insects > Digestive system > Gut ... | reverse complement strand
GTGATCTGTACTCCTCACCCAATATTGTGCGGGTGATAAAATCGAGAAGAATGAGATGGGCAGGGCATGTGGAGCGTATGGGGGAGGAGAGGGGGGCGTATAGGGTCTTGGTGGGAAACCGGAGGGAAAGAGACCACTGGGGAGACCTAGGCGTAGATGGGTGGATAATATTAGGATGGATCTCCAGGATGTGGGATATGGGTCTGTGGACTGGATTGGGTTGGCCCAGGATAAAACGCTGAAGCTTTTTGTTTACTTCGTTCTCGATTTTCTGAAGCAAAATGCTGGAAAATTACAAACCATTTATAAAAAGTGTAACACTCAACATAACTTCAACGTAACGGAGCGTGTTTTGGCACGCTACTGGGGGAAGTCACGGTGGTAAGTAAATACTTACTTTGGTTATCTAATGTCAAAATCAAGAACAGCAAGCGCAGACACTTCATTCAATAGTCACATCGCACACACTGCTGTGGCATTAATAGGGAGTGGTACACAATTTACAATACAAAACGTTAATACTTACCTATGCTACATACATACTGGATCTAGAAACTACTGCTAATTTTTATGGCCGTATCTTTGAAGATACGGCCATAAAAATTTCAAGTTTCAAACGAATTTATTAAATTTCTAAGTACATATTTTGCCTACTTGAATATCCACAAAATTTTCACATCCGTGTAACAGTATATGAATACAACTGTAATTCTTAAGGTAAAAACAGCATAACTATCCTTGTCCTAACTAAGCATGGCATAAATTACATTCGATACAAATTTAACTACTAAACCATTATATCGTAAATGTACACCCTTTCAACATAATGTCGTTACAGATCACCTGTATATCCGTCCCACGGCTTCCCTGGCAAGAAGGTGACATCACTTTTTTCTCCGTAGACTGCTATGAAAGACGAAAATAGAACGACTACTTTCCAGATTCTCAACATTCTACAGACAACCAGACTGCTAGATGTCACCAGTGTTACTGCCTATGCTTTCCAAACACATTACTGGGTTTCGACAGTCGTTAATCTTTCACACCAGTATCATTAGCTACTTTATGTAACGAAGTCGTTAGAGGATGATAATAAGGAAAGATTTTGTTTGTTGCGAGTGTGTAGAAATAGCGTAATGGAAAGTTTTAAGGCGTCGAACACTTAATCATAAACATCCGTCTGTCATCATGTAACGTAAAACTTATGAAATGCGTCACAAAATCATACAGCTAAATATGAAAACATAATGGGGATATTAGGCGAGATTTGATATTGATATCAGTCTATAGAATAAAGACAGTCGAACGCAGTCATTTTGGTGGGCACATATCAATTATGGCTCCTGTTACAGTCGTCATTTCTAGGCTACGGTCTGGAAGATCCAGGATTCGAAACCCGTTAAGGGAAAGAAGTTTAATTTTCTTCAAAACGTCCAGACCGACTCTGGAGTCCACTCAACCTCATATTCAATGGGTATGGGGTTCTTTCATGGGAGTAAAGTAGCTGGTGCCCGATGTTAACCACTGATCTTCATCTAGTGATGAGGTGAGGAATGAGTGGAACTGTGTCTCTACTGCTCCTATAAGCAACAATGTAAAAATTTAGACACGGTATGCATAGCACAACTACAGAGGTAAATTTACTCCTTTATAAATCTGGTACCCAAGATGGTTGATGATTGCGCTGAGTGTAAAAGTTCTTGTGCATGTAAACATCAGCGATGCAGATGCTAAGGCATAACAACATGCATGAAATTTGGTCATTAAAATTATGCGAGCTGAACAAAAATATAAATGACTCAAGAATTTTTTGTCAAATTCTAAAGTATCAAATTTCCTGAAAACTCACTTAGCAGCTTTGAGACACACAAACAGACAGACAACAAAATTAATAAAATTTACACATGTACACAAATGTGACTAAAAATTGGGATAATAAATGTTTGGTGGTAATAAACTTCAACTATTTTGGATTAAATAACACAAATGAATCATATCTAACTTTCAAGTTACACATCTACATCTGAAGTTGTGAAGGAGGCAGTTACACCCATGTGTACAATTTAATGCTGTTCACTGGTGACAGTTCATTTCACAGTTTATTATCATTGTGGCAGTTCCTCTTCCATCATAAAACACAATAACTTAATTTATTAGAAAAAAGTACATACATAGTAAATACATATTTTAACTAAGATTAAACAGTGACAAATTTAACTTCCTAATTAATGGGGAAAAAATATGTGATTTTCCTAACCTATTTTAACAAAGTTCTGGGTCCAACTTTCTTGTTACATTATTGCTACCTTTTAGCAAAAGCAGCATGTAGCAAGAATTTGAAACTCACAGGAACAAAGCTTATGATGGACTGTCATAGAACATACTGATTTTATTGCACACTGACTATATTTTTATTTCTCATTATTAATTGCAGTAATACCATTTCCATTTGTAATAAATATATTCATACAAGACAAATGGGCTGAGGTAATGAGAGAGGATGACAGTCCTCTGTTTCTCTTTAACTTCGGTGACATGCACTTGTATGTCAGTTTACAATTTTCTCAATACACAAAAGGGCTACAATCCTTGACATGTATTAATGTGACTCTACTCTTATTAAAATACTACAGCAGTTACCAAAAACTGCAAAGAGACTATTTTTGTATCAGGAAAAATACATATTGCCTGGCACTATAACATACAGCTATCACTTTTTAGGAGAACAAGGATACAATGTAGTGACGCTTTCTTGCTTCAAGAAGTGAAAGAAACAACAACAATCAAGCCAACAAGTAAATCATGAAGTATAATAAGGACATACACGGAAAATTACATGTCACAGCCACCACAGTAAAAAGAAATTAAAGCTAAGAAATATTTATCCCAGAATGCTGTGTTTTGCTTCACAATACATTGCAAATTACAAAAAAGTAAAAAACACTGATGACTGTCTAATATTACACATATGTTGCTGTGTCATTTAGCATACAATTTACATTACACTCACATATCACTTACAGGAAAATGTTATCTCACTTTGCAATGGTAGGTTATAAAGAGACTAGTTACAATTCTGTTTATTGATTTATCAACATAAAATTTAAATGTGACTATCTTAATTTTCATACAAATGATAAAAATATGTATCTGCTGACAACAAAAGGATTTCCCAACTTGAATTCAGTAGACACCATAGCACATGCAGACAGTAAATAGAAGCCTTTGGAGTTTCCTATTTCTGTACCACAATACACATAAAATTTAAAGCATCCACTCCAGTTTCAAGGGTGCCAAAAGCTACTATTGCCAACAGCAAACCCTGTGTATTTAACACTTCTTCTAATTTCCTTTAACCAAAACACTGGACTCATCTCAAACACAAGATCAGAAAAACCATAAGTTAAACATTAGGTTTAACAGTTTAGGTACACAAAGTTCACTAATTCTTGATTTAGTTAAAAATATATAGTTTGTGACAGTTGTAACTATGTTCAAAAATTAGCATATATTTGAAAGAAACTTTAAATCAAGAGGCAACAGAACTTGGAAACCAAATACAGTTAAGGAATTCTCAGAATTATAATTCAGCCACAGAAAAATAGTGATACTTTCTGACAAGTTAATAAGAACATGTCTCATTGTGAAAATACAAAAACATTGTTTTCTCTCTGTGCACAGTGAAATCTCCTACAGTTTGAATTAAGAGACTGTCCAGAAAGCTCCACAGTTGGTGAAACACGTTGGTGATGAATTTCTTGGATGTCAAGTTTAACACAACAGCTGTTACCAACCTTTTTCCCAGATTCACAGGCAATAGAAGTAAAATAACAGTCAGTATAATACTCTGGAAGATGGAGGATCCCCTTTGTTTCTAGTTTGGTAAAATGTCCTGAATTTTCTGGCCAGGTTCAGAGTTGTCTTAACGCTTATGAATTTTAGGAAGGAACAATATAGTGTGAGATACCTTGGCTTCTCTTTTGTTCCAAATTTAATGAAGTCTCCAAAACTTACTGCGAAGTTTGAAAGTCTGCTTCGTCTTCTTAATTTGAGTATGAAACAGAGGATAATGTAAACATTCCAGTATAGAGCAGCCTCTGCTTCCTTCTTTGCCAAAGATAATATGCAATATTTATTGCATTTTCTATGTCCAAACCATGTGTTGCTATAAATTCTGCTTTGGCATGTGACATAACCTGCTCACAGCTATAATAAGGATACTGGAAAAACTTCTGCAGTGTCTTGTTACTATGTAATAAATGTGATTTCTGCAATTGGTTATTTGAGTTTTGTTTACAGAATGATCTTTTATTACCCCCATGAACACATGAGGTTGTAGTTTGGAGTACTGAATTGCCATTTGAAGTCCCTTTGTGTGAATATTTATTTTCAGTATTCATTCTGCTGCAGCCAAGCTTCTCTTCTCCATCTATATTCAATTTACTTGTCTCTCTTGTTTCTGTCAAACACTGCACCAGTTCTTCAAAGGAAAATGCAGAACTTTTCTCATTTCTACTGCCAGCAGGTGCTGTGTTTGTTCCTACATTCTCGTTTTTTAAAGAAGGCTGTTTGTTAGAACCAGAATTTCCTGAATGGATATTAAGTGAAGAAAAACATTGAAACTTTGAAAATTCTGTAATTTTGCTTCTCCTTGTAACTTTTATTTTGAAAAATTTTCCCTTCTCTGGGATAGTGATTTTATTCAGTGGTCTATGTTCTTGATCTAATTTAGTCTGTTCATGCTGAACTACATTTGCACAATACTTTATATTTTGGCCTGATGCAGAAAAGAATACCAAGTCTTCATTTGAGGTTTCATGCCTGCAAGACAACTGAAATTTCATAGACATATAATTTTCTATTTTAGTTCCTCGACTCACTTTGTTTTCTTCAAATATTGGGATATCATCTTTCACTGGCAATGCAATTTCTTTTGTGTTCCACAGTGGATATGTCAGCTCAAGATTATAATTTTCTGTTTGAACTGCTACATCAGAAAATTTTGGACAACTTCTTGTCTTCCGGTTTGGATCATTCTTTTCTATCAGCAATGTCAATGTTGGCCAGTTAATATTGTGTAATGTTCCTGTAGTCCTACGAACACGATCCAATGCATTAACCTCAAGACCAGGTTCTGGATTTCTTGGCAATTTTCTGTTAAAAATGGGAAATTTAACATTGTTGCACACTGACAGAAATTTCTTACCAGAATTCACAGATTTTGCCCTTGATTTGGGTGCTCGTGGAAAAGTCTTGTGGTCAGATTTCCTCGGTTGGTACCTTCCTTCACGTCTTATATCTTGGTATTTAGTAAAGTCATTTTGATGATTTTCTTGATTGTCCGGGACTGGAAGTTCTACATTATTATTCTGGATAAAAACTTCACTTGCAGAGGGTAAATTATAATGATTAGAATACATGTCAAAATATAATTGTCACATTTCTGTCTTAATTAAACAAAACTGCTAAATATCTACCGCTTTGTGTGACAGCTTCTAATGTCTAACAAGTTATAGCAGAATTATTACCAGTTTGGTGAAATCTTATAAGTAGGAGTTTACTAACAATTGTCTGGACACTATTTGAGCACTTTTTTTTTTCCAAGGCTTTCAAAACGACTCCAAAGGGGAAGCACTGGTGAGGAGTGAATAACACTTTTCTTGAGAGTTTTATCCTCTGTTCCTTAACGTTGATTCAGCACCATGCAGCATAGTCTGTGAAATAAATCAATAGTACTGCACTGTTCAGTCAATTCTGAATTTTGGTTGGTTTTAAAATACAGCAACCCCTTGCACCCACAGTTTCTCATTTGTGTCCTGTTTTTGTTACCATGGTATTGTCTTAGTAATTGACCAACTTAGTGCACAGATTCTTGTTTTATAATAAGTTTATTATATTCCTCTACATGTTACAAGCACTATTGTGCTCAGCATCAGGAGGTCAAAATTGTATTATACAGCATCTGGTATCATCACACTCTGTAGGTGGCCGTCCGGTGCACTGGACGGCCACCTACAGAGTCTGGTGACACCAGATGCTGTGTAATACAATTTTGACCTCCTGATGCTGAGCACAATAGTGCTCGAAACATGTAGAGGAATATAATAAACTATTATAAAACAATTATTTGTAGATTAAGTTGGTCAGTTACTAAGATTATACTGAGATGCACGGTCAGCAAAACATCAAAACAAAAAACCACGGTACTTGGATTTGTATGTCTGATTTTTTTACTGGTGTCCATAAATGTACAAAGTTGGTGCCCCTCTCTGTATCGTTCATATTGCTGGAAGCAGGTAGTACTGACAACTAAAGCTAGTTCTCTGAATGCTTAACAGAGAGTGCAATATCCCCCCCCTTTTTTTACCGTGTCTTAAGTTTCAAGCGCAATTTAATTTTAAATAAATTATGACGTGCGGTGTTTCCAGTGTTGGCAGAGGAACTGGCAACTTCGCTTCAATCAGTGCTAACAGCAACCGCGTTTCCCGTAAACCCCCACTTTCCCCAAAAATTTGCATTGTGAGAGACTGATTTAATTGCGGTATGTGCCCGCAGTATTATCAAACAATCTAGACTTGCTGGACGGGATAATAACTGAATTCCTTACAACTCTGTGGGACTACAGAACGGTCCGTTAGTGACAACAAGAAATTAAAAACATTAATATAGGTATCATCAGGACCGGCTTAAGACTATCGCAATAGATGCAACTGTGGGACGCCACACCATCCTGGGGCCTTCCGAACGACAGTGCCGTAACTGAGAAAACACATTTACAGGAAGTTCTGTACCTTAAAATTTGAAGGACGGCTGAACAGATTTACAAAATGACATACCACAGAGAAACTGCACGTTCCTACGATGTAGTAAACTGTAGACTGCTGTATTCTCTCGTCCCTACCCCACAATCTGCAGACCACCGAATGTCACTTCGTAAGCACCAGCTCGTTGCAGGATTTCTATCAGCCGATTAACAGTCATGCTGTGTATTCGGAAGGTTTCAAATTTTTTATTTTCCTACAGACCGACTAGAATGACAGATTTTCGTGGTTTCTCCAAATCCCTCCAAGCCAATGTTAGATTAGTACCATAAAATAGACCATGACCCCTTCCTTCCACACTCCATCCAATTAATTACACACAGGTTGTCACTACATAATTTATACAGTTTATGACGTGCCAATAAATGGACCAAGACGAACCTTTCACTGTCCCGTTTGGCCTAGGCTAAGCGGCGATACAGCAGGTCAGCATCGGGAATAATTTTTACTTAGCTGCGCAACGATCATAACGTATTTACAACTTCTATTATGTACCTTTTGTTTTGAGATACCGCTATTAGTTAACAGCTCACGAAATACAATCTCATGTTTCCGAAGTCTGAAGTCAAACTTCCCAATGATACTCGTAGAGAAATAGAAAACACACATTTCCCACGGCAATGCGTTGTTGGAACTATATACGAGTGTCCGGGAAAATATCATGAAAAATACGTGCTTCAGTGTCGTTTTCATGTAATTATCATGTACTAGACCCAGTTACGAGTACTTAAAATGTGTCCATCGCCTAAATTTATAATCCCAACAATGTGAATCTACATTTATCTTGAGACACTTTATATTTCAACGTCATATCAAGTAATACTGTATATGATATTCTCCAAGAATACATACTGAACAAGTAGTATATTATTTTCAATCCACTATTTATTGGCCACCAAGCCAATAGCCGCAATAGTTATAGCTTGCGTTGAAATCCACCTTAAACCACACACCAAACACAACGCCAACAATTAAATTTATACATTTTCACTCCCTAGAACATAGACTGTAACAAAGACGACAGAAAAAGCCCCATATTTAAAAATTCTGCGGAAGCAATCAAGTGGCAACTCTAAAGGACATTCAATGCGACAAATCCTACCTGCACATTATCATCACTTCGAAAAACGTTAAAATACTTTTCTTGAATTACGAATTATAAACGTTCACAGTTCACTACGGACGACGTATTCAGTACATTTTTACACATAACTGTTACGATTATAGCAGAAATGTCAATTATGTTACAGTAATGGCATTCTTAACCACAACAATCATATTGAAATTCATGATACTCACCTGATATAAACATCGCCAAGAACAATGTATTGCAATAACTACACATAAATATTAACACCATTCGTACAAATAATTGACTAAATTGACGGAACGTTGAAAACTTTAATCCCATGCCACAAATAATTACGTAAGATCACGGAATTTAATAGCTTGCACAATGTACTTAACTGCTACAACCAAACCGTTGACAGTCCATATCAAACACAAGTATGAAAATTACTACGCGAAACAACTACTTCCCCCGTCGCGACAGGCAAAAGTTTTTGCAATTAATCAGCCGTAAATTTTATTCAAATTATAACATGAAAATTATGTAACACTTTGAATATAAGTTTAAACATTCCGCTCTACATGCTGTCCGGTCATTAAATTCTACAGTAAGAGAAGGGTGAAAATGCCGCAGTGAAAGGGAAGAAAATTGCGAGTTTAGCCTATGTTCCTACAGAAAAAATGAAAAATATGGCTACCTGCTTGTGTGTCTTCCACAAATAACGCTATTTGCGAGTCCATAATGTTTAGAGGCAAGTCATTTACGTATAACAAAAATAATACTGGGCCCAGAACTGATCCCTGCAGTGCTCCATGTTCAGGTTCCATTTAGTTGCAACATTCGTCCCTGTTTTCATATTATTTATTTCCATACATGGCCTGATGGAACAAATATGATTCAAACCATGAGTTCGCCACACCCCTAATTCCAAAAGAGTTTAATTTTGACAACAATATTTTATGATTTAATACATCATAGGCCTTTGTGAGGTCAAGGAAGATTCCAATTGGGTTCATTTCATCCTCAATGGCCTCCTGTGCACTTTCAACAAAGAACTGAAATACTAATGCAGTTGATTTGTGTGCTCTGAATCCATGTTGTACACCAGACAGAACTTCATTTTCTAATATAAATGTCATTAATCTACTTTACATAAATTGTAACAGTTTAGAAAATGCCGATAATTCGTCTATAGTTTCGAATATCATTTTCAACCATTTTTTTTGATGTAATGGTGAAACTCTTGCAACTTTTAGTTGGTCTGAAAAAATGCCTGATTCAAGAGATGCATTATAAATATTAGTAAAAGGCTTCTTTAATAATTGCATACATTGTTTTACAATACAATCAGGTATTTCATCAATTCCTGCTGATGATTTTTTCTTAAGGTCTGTCACTACTTTTCCCACTTCATTTTCAGTTACTTGGAGCAAAAATATAGTTTTAGTATTATCCTTCATTTTGAAATGATAACCTTGAGGGTTTGACCTTCTATCCCCATGTTACTTTAGCAGATTCTCAGGAATTCTAGAGAAATAAGAATTACATAATTCAGTTACATTATTTGAATGTGTATTTTCCACAGAATTCCATTTTATTTTGATATCCCATTTATTTGATGGGGTTGTCGCAATTTCCTTATTTATAATCTGCCATATTGCTCCTTGCTTCCCTAATTGCTCATCTGTATATCATTTTGTACTCAGCAATATACATTAATACCTCCTCTGAAAGGTTTGGTTTTTCATAAACATATTTAAAAATTTCATTTTTGCTAGGCATTTTTATACCTTTTGTGATCCATCCATTTCTTAACATCCTTTTTTATGTATTAACTTTGCTGGAAAGGCTATGTCAAAAAAATGCTGGACAGAGCTCATAAAAGCCTTAAATTTGGCATTTACCTCTGTCTCTAGAAATACTTCCTGCCATGAAACCTAATTCAATAAGTACGTATATTCCCTAACATTATCTTCTTCAAATTGCCATTACAGAATTCTTCGGTTTATTTTAGTGTAATTTTTAAATACTACAGGTACTACAGGCGTGATGATCTGATAAACCTAGTCCTATTACTGTTGAGGGTTTCATACAAAACGTCGGAACCATTATCACTACATCTATCAACGTGCTTGTAGCTTTTGTTACTCTAGTGGCTATTGAACTGTATTTACTAATATACTTCAGAAGCAGGTCTTCTAGATCAACTGGATTTCCACCATCCCTCACGAAATCTGTATTCCACTCACCACAAAGAAGCATAATTCTTGTATCAATAATTTCTGAATAACTGATTCTAAGTTTTCTAAAAAAAAATTTTCAAGCTGTCCAACTGGTGATCTACATACACATACTGTAAGTATTTATATTCAGGAATTCTATTAATGACATTTCAGAAACTTTTTCTTCACTTACATGTGTAAAACAACTTATTCCTTTCGTGTCTAGATCATCTTTCACATAGATACCAGATCCCCCATGCTCACTGCTACTCCTACAAAATGTAATTACTAATGTAGTGTCTAACCTTGGGTAACCTGTTCCCTGTTCCGTCCGCGAGTTGACCCTACTTGTTATATGGGTCGATTGTTCACCTCTTAACCTCTCTAGGGTAGTGCTGCCACCATGTCAACAATCTGGTCTTATTGTTGACAAATAGTCCGTTCTATTTCTCTGTACGATCTCTTTATGATTCAAGGGTATTGTAGAGCCGTTCAAATAATTCGATTTAATTCAAATTGTGTATTCTAAAATACTAGCTCTAATAAATAAAAGGGAAATTCAAAATGACATCTTGAATACTGTACAAATGTGTACAAACAATGTCTAAACTAATCAGTTTAAGTAATTGTCTCACCTCATTTATATATGTGTCTGCTCGCGGAGTAATTTGGAATTTAGTCTATTAAAATTACAAAAATAATAGCCACACTTGCTCGGTCAGAATGTAAAATTCCTAACTCAGTCAACACGACTTACCTTGAATAATCGATAAGTAACTGAAGTTCAACAGCATCTCAATCTCTACGTTGCACTAGTTCAACACTGTGTAAAATATAAAAGTTATCTTCAATGCACAGGTACGTAGCAGCCAGTAGCGTCAAGTAATTTCAATCGGCGAGTTATTTCAAATTGAGCAAGAGCGGGTTTCCGTAAAGCAGGTGTATATATAGAGGTGGACTGATGTGTC
>Ga0123352_10018578_pt1 | contig 11080 bp, 7 predicted proteins | sample TergutLab28metaG_FD_89700 | JGI IMG/M metagenome (GOLD analysis project Ga0123352, IMG submission 89700) | Labiotermes labralis P1 segment gut microbial communities from Petit-Saut dam, French Guiana - Lab288 P1 | ecosystem: Host-associated > Arthropoda: Insects > Digestive system > Gut ... | reverse complement strand
CCGCGCAGGGCGGCGGCCTGCCCCCCGTCCCGGGGCCGCGCCGGAGCGGGCCCGCGGTCTCCCGCCTCGACCCGACCGCGGCCGTGCTGGCCCTGCCGGTCCCGCACGTCGACCCCGGCGACCCCAACGCGGGCTTCCTCGCCGGGCTTTCGGCGACGGCTCCGGCCGAACTGGTCGCGGCCCTCGCGTCGGCGCCCGCCGACTCGCCCGAGAGGCGGCTGCGCGAGCTGCGCGCCCGCCTGGAACTCGGCGACTCCGAGGGCGCCCGGCAGGTGCTGCAGGCCCTCACCGACGTGGCCGGGCAGGACGGCGACGACTGGCGGATGGTGTGGCACCGCGGCCTGACCGCGCTGTGCACCGGCGACCACGCGACGGCCGCGCTGAGCTTCGACGCGGTCTACGACGCCTTCCCGGGTGAGCCCGCGCCGAAGCTGGCGCTGGGCGTGTGCGCCGAGGTGCTGGGCCAGTTGGACAACGCCGCCGAGTACTACCGGCTGGTGTGGACGACCGACCAGAGCTACGTCAGCGCCGCGTTCGGGCTGGCCCGCGTCCTGTTGAAGGCCGGGGACCGGGAACGCGCCGTGCGCACGCTGGAGTCGGTGCCCGAGTCGTCGATCCACTTCACCGCCGCCCGGGTCGCGGCGATCAGGTCCCGGTTGCGGGACCGGTCGCCCCAGGAGGCGCTGCTGTCCGATCTGCACGCGGCGGCAGGGCAGGTGGAGGCGCTGCAGCGGCAGGGGCTGGACACCGACCGCCGCGAGCAGCTGGCGACCGAGGTGCTGGGCAGCGCGCTGGACTGGGTGCTGGCCGGCCGTGTCGGCGCGCCCGCGGGCGCCCTCGCGGGCGTACCGTCGGGAGGAGGCCACGGCGTGCTCGGCGCCGAACTCAACGAGCGCGGCCTGCGGTTCGGCCTGGAGCGCTCGTACCGGGTGCTGGCCCGGCTCGCCCGCCAGGACGGTGCGAGGATCGAACTGGTGGAGCGCGCCAACCGCTTCCGCCCCAGGACCTGGGTGTAACACATGCCACCACTGCCCGAGTCGGCCCCTTCCACGGCACCCGCGATTCCCGCGGCCTGCCCGGCGTGCGCCGAACCCCTCGACGCCGAGGACCGCTTCTGCGGCCACTGCGGCCAGGACGTCACGGCCCCGCCGTCAACCGCCGCCGCCACGGCTGCCCCTCCGGTGGGAGCGCAGCGGGCGGGCGACGGTCCGCCGGGCGCCGCCCCCGGCGCACCGCCCGCTCCCGATGCGCCGTCCGCTCCCGATGCGCCGTCCGCCTCCGAGCCCGGCACCGACGATGACTTCCGGATCGCGCCGCCCGGGGCCGCCGCCGCTCCCCCGGAGCCGGCCGCCCGGACGGGTGACGCCGCGGATCAGGACGGCGGCGGGGAGAACCGGGCGGCCGGCGCGGACGGCGGGGACGCCGGTGCCGACGGCTCCGGCAGCACCGACACCCTGGTCCTCGGCGTGCCCAGCCGGATGTCCGACCCGCGCGAGGAGGAGCCCGCGGCCGCGGCCGAGACCGGCCCGATGTGCGTGGCCTGCGGCGTCGGCGGCGTGGACGACGACGGCTACTGCGAGCACTGCGGGCACGCCCAGCCGCGCCAGCGCGACCACCAGGAAAAGGAGTTGGAGGGTGTCGCCGCGGTCAGCGACCGGGGGCTGCGCCACCATCGAAACGAGGACGCGTTCGCGGTCGCGGCCGCCTCGCTGCCGGACGGCACCCCCGCGGTCTCGGCCGTGGTGTGCGACGGCGTGTCCACCGCGTACCGGCCCGACGACGCCTCGGCGGCCGGGTCGGCCGCCGGCAGCGAGTCGCTGCTGGAGGCGCTGGAGCGCGGCGCGACCGCGGAGGACGCGATGCGCGGCGCGCTGATGGCCGCGTTCGACGCGGTGACCGCGCTGGCCGACGAGGAGCCGGTCCCCGACGAGCGGGCGCACCGCAACGCCCCGGCCTGCACCTGCGTGAGCGCGGTGGTCACCGGGCCGGTGTTCACCGTCGGCTGGATCGGCGACAGCCGGGCGTACTGGATCCCCGACGACCGCAGCCTGCCGGCCGCGCGGCTCACCGAGGACGACTCGTGGGCGGCCCGGATGGTCTCCGCCGGCCTGATGTCGGAGGCCGAGGCGTACGCGGACGAGCGGGCGCACGCCATCACCGGCTGGCTGGGCGCGGACGCGGTGGAGGTCGATCCGCACGTCGCCGCGTTCGAGCCGGACGGGTCCGGGGTCATCGTGGTGTGCACCGACGGGCTGTGGAACTACGCGGAGTCCGCGGCGGAGATGGCCGAGGCCGTACCCGCCGACGCCCGTGCCCGTCCGCTGGCCACCGCCCGCGCCCTGCTGGGCCTGGCGCTGGACGGCGGCGGCCACGACAACGTAACGGTCGCCGTGCTGCCGTTCCCGGCAGCCGTGTCACGGGCAGGATCTCCCTCCGCCTGACCGACGAGGAGGAGCCGGGGGGGCAGGGCCGGCCGGGGACGGTACGCCGTGCCCGGCGGGCACCGGGCAACGCGCCGAAGTACGCGGCAGCACCGCGGAACCGGCGCGGGTCAGGGCAGGTCAGGGCAGGCAACGAGCTTCACGAACGCAGGGATTGACGATGCCGAGTATTTCCAAGTCGAATGTGCCGCAGTTCTCCTTCGACATCTACCAGAACGAGTTCCTGCCCGAGGGGGGTCACGAGGTCAACGCGATCGTGACGGTCACCGCCACCGGCGGCGGCACCTCGGGAGGACGGCCGCTGGACGGCACCTCCGGGCCCAGCGCGGGCGTGGTCGTCATGGTCGACTGCTCGGGCTCGATGGAGTACCCGCCGACGAAGATGCGCAACGCCCGGGACGCCACCGCCGTCGCGATCGACGCGCTGCGCGACGGCGTCGCCTTCGCCGTCGTGGCCGGCACCCACCAGGCCAGGGAGGTGTATCCGGCCAACGGCGGCCTGGCCATAGCGGACGCGGCCACCCGCGCGCAGGCCAAGCAGGCGCTGCGCAAGCTCACCGGGGGCGGCGGCACCGCCATCGGCACCTGGCTGAAGCTCGCCGACCGGCTGCTGGCCACCGGCGACGTCGCGATCCGGCACGGCATCCTGCTCACCGACGGCCGCAACGAGCACGAGAAGCCGGAGGAGTTGCAGGCGGCCCTGGCCGCCTGCGCGGGCCGGTTCACGTGCGACGCGCGCGGCGTCGGCACCGACTGGGAGGTCAAGGAGCTGACCGGCATCGCCTCGGCGATGCTCGGCTCGGTGGACATCGTCGCCGATCCCGAGGGACTGGCCGCCGACTTCCAGGCGATGATGGAGAACGCCATGGGCAAGGAGGTCGCGGACGTCGCCCTGCGCCTGTGGACGCCGCAGGGCGCGGAGATCGCGTTCGTCAAGCAGGTGGCGCCCACCGTCGAGGACCTCACCGCCCGCCGCGCCGAGGTCAACCCGCGTACCGGCGACTACCCGACCGGGTCGTGGGGCGACGAGTCCCGCGACTACCACGTGTGCGTGCGGGTGCAACCGGCCGGCGTCGGCCAGGAGATGCTGGCCGCGCGGCTCTCGCTCGTGCTGCCGCGGCCCGGCGGCTCGCCGGAGGTGCTGAGCCAGGGCCTGGTGCGGGCGGTGTGGACCGACGACATGGCCGCCTCGACCCGGATCAGCCCGCAGGTCGCGCACTACACCGGCCAGGCCGAACTGGCCCAGGTGATCCAGCAGGGACTGGAGGCGCGCAAGGCCGGCGACCTGGACAGCGCGACCGCCAAACTGGGCCGCGCGGTGCAGCTGGCCAGCGCGTCCGGCAACGAGGACACCGCCAAACTGCTGGCCAGGGTCGTGGACGTGGTCGACGCGGCGAGCGGTACTGTGCGGCTGAAGGCCAGGGTTGCCGACGCCGACGAGATGACACTGGAGACGCGGTCGACGAAGACCGTGCGCGTGAAGAAGTAGCAGTCGGGTACATAGTGCTCGCGCACGACCTGTGGATCCGCCTCTGAGGGGCGGAGGGGAGCCGGAGCCATGCCGATCTGTCCGAACGGACACCAGTCGGGAACCGACGACTGGTGCGAGGTCTGCGGGATGCGGATGACACCGCCGCCCGCCTCGTCCGCGTCGAGTCACGGTTCACACCCGCCGTCGTCGTACTCCTCGTCGTCGGCGTCGCCCGCCTCGGCGCCGCCGTCGTCACCGTCCCCGCCCGGGTTCGCGTCGGAGCCGACGGCCGCGGCGGAGCTGTGCCCGCGCTGCGGCACGCCGCGAGAGGGCGCCGCGCTCTTCTGCGAGGAGTGCCGGTACAACTTCGGCAGCCGCTCCGGGCCTGCGCCGGCCGGTCCGCTTCCGGTCCCGGCGCCGGGGCCCGGGCCGGGCGTCCCCGAGCAGGGGTACCCCGAGCCCGGGGTACCGGGGCCCGGTGTGCCACCGGCCGGGGTGCCGCCGACCGGCGTCCCGCCGACCGCGCCCGGCTTCCCGCCCTACCAGCGGTACGAGTCGCAGCGGTCGCGTCCCTCGCAGATCAACCGGCCCGCGGAGCCGCTGCCTTCGGAGTCGGTGACGCTCGCGGGCTCGGGCGACTTCCTGCTCGACCCGCCGTCGTCGCCCGTGCCGGCGCCCTCGCCGGCCCCCGACTCGGCGGGGGGCGGCGAGGCCACGTCGGTGACCACGCCGCCGTCGTCGGTGCCGACGGTGGTGCCGCCTGCGGTACCGCCGCAGCCGGAGCGCGCCACCGCCTGGGTGGCGGTCGTCGCCGCGGACCGCGAGTACTTCACCACGATGATGTCCCGCAGCGGCCCGGACGCGCAGGGCCTGTACTTCCCCGCGTTCTCCCCCGAGGTGCAACTGCCGCTGACCGGCAACCAGATCACCATCGGCCGCCGCCGGCACAGCACCGGCGAGGCGCCGGACATCGACCTGGCCAAGGCCCCGGAGGACCCCGGGGTGTCGCACAAGCACGCGGTGCTGGTGCAACAGCCCGACGGCGCCTGGTCCGTGGTCGACCAGGACTCCACCAACGGCACCACCGTCAACCTCGCCGAGGACCCGATCCGCCCCTACACGCCCGTACCGCTGGAGGAGGGCGACCGGGTGCACGTGGGCGCCTGGACCACCATCACCCTGCGCCGCGCCTGACAGGCACCGCGCCCCGCGGACCCGCACGTCACGAGGAGGTCAGCCATGGCAGAACTGCCGGCGGTGCGCCGGCTGGACCTGGGCTGGTTCGTCCGCCCGGGCACCGAGACGGCCGACGGCGCCCCGCGGGTGGAGCCGGCGCTGGCCTACCTGGTGCGCCACGACGGCGAGTTGCTGCTGTTCGACACCGGCATCGGCACCGCCGACCCGGAGACCGACGCGCACTACCGCCCGTACCGGCGGTCGTTGCGGGAGGCGCTGGCGGCGGCCGGCGTGACGCCCGCCGAGGTGTCCGTGGTCGTCAACTGCCATCTGCACTTCGACCACATCGGGGGCAACGCGCTGTTCGCCGGCACCCCGATCCTGGTGCAGACCGCCGAGATGGCCCTGGCGCGCGGCGGCGAGCACACCCCGGAGCACCTGGTGGACTTCCCCGGCGCGACGTACGAGGAGCTGTCCGGCGAGGCGGAGATCCGGCCGGGGCTGTGGGTCGTGCCGACCCCGGGCCACACCGCGGGCCACCAGTCGCTGGTGGTGCGGCGGCCCGACGGGACGGTGATCCTCGCCGGGCAGACGCACGCCTCGGCCTCCGACTTCGCCGCGTCCCGGCTGGCGGCCGTCGCCGTCGGCGAGGGCGCGCGGCCACCGCTGCCCGAGCCCGACGGATGGCCGCGGCGGCTGCTGGAGTTCGATCCCCGGCGGGTGCTGTTCGCGCACGACGCGTCGGTGTGGGAGCCGACCGGCTGACCTGCCACCCCGGTGGCGGCGGACCGGTCAGGCGGTGACGCCCCAGGTGTCCGGGCCGTGGGGATCGTCCAGCCACAGCCACTGCCGGGCGCCGTCCACGCTCATCCCGTACCGGCTGCGGTCCGGGTGCCACCCGCCGAACAGCTCGTCGCCCAGCCGGCGGTGCGCGCTGCCCGCGGCCGCGCCGCGCAGCGCCACGAAGAACGCCGGGGTGTGCAGGAAGCGCCCCTCGGCCCGCCCCGGCCCGTGCACGGTGAGCGCGACCAGGCCGGTGGCGATCGGCGCGAGGATCAGCCCGCCGGGACGGCACTGCTCCAGCCACGCCTCCGGGATCACCGGCAGCGCGCAGGTGGCCATGATCCGGTCGTACGGGGCCCGGGCGGCGTGCCCGAGCGCGCCGTCGCCGGTGACGACGACGACCGAGCGCGCGGCGGGCGTCCCGTACGCGTCGAGGTGCGTGCGGGCCGCCGCGGTGATCTCCTCGTCGATGTCGATGGTGGTGACCGCGTCCGGTCCCAGGCGGTGCGCGATCAGTGCCGCGTTGTAGCCGGTGCCCGCGCCGATCTCCAGCACCCGGTCGCCGTCCACCACGGCCAGGGCCTCGCACATCAGCGCCATCAGCGACGGCTGGCTGCTGGAGGACACCAGCTCGCCGCCGACCACGTGCGTGGCGATGGGCCGGTCCGCGTAGGCCGAGGCCAGGCGGCGCAGCCTGCGCCGCGGATCGCGGTCGTCGCCGGGCAGCTCGTCCAGGCCGTAGCCGAGCACGAACACGTGCCGCGGCACCTCGGCGAACGCCGCACGCCAGGCCGGGTCGACCAGCCCGCCGCCCGCGACGATACGGCGCACCATCCGGGCCCGCAGCGCCCTCGCCGCGACCCGGTAGCGCTCGTCGTACCCGACCTCGTACGCAGCCCCAGCCATGCTTCCATCCTGCGCCCGCGGCAGAGGTCGTACGACCCGGGTCCTCGGCCGGAGCGTCTGCGACGATAGGGGGGTGAATGAGATCCCGCACGGCACGCTGCAGCAGCAGACGTTCTACGAGCTGGTGGGCGGGGAGGAGACCTTCCGCCGGCTGGTGCACCGCTTCTACCAGGGCGTTGCGGAGGACCCCGAACTGCGGGCGATGTATCCGGAGGAGGACCTGGGCCCGGCCGAGGAGCGGCTGCGGCTGTTCCTCATGCAGTACTGGGGAGGCCCCCGCACCTACAGCGACGAGCGCGGCCATCCGAGGCTGCGCATGCGCCACGCGCCGTTCCAGGTGGACAGAGCCGCACATGACGCGTGGCTGCGCCACATGCGGGCTGCGGTCGACGAGCTGCAGCTGGACCCCGCACACGAACAGCAACTCTGGGACTACCTGGTGTATGCGGCCGCTTCGATGGTGAATACACCCGGCTGACCTGCGACTTGACGCCCCGCGGCCGGATCCGGCCCGGCCGCGGGCGGACCGTCCGGCATGCGGTCGGTCACGATCGCATTGCGACAATCTCCGCCATGGTTCAACACCGCGCCCCGTTTTGAGAGCATCCGCTCAGCAACAGAACGGGGGGATTGCTGGTGACCGGTTTTGTCCTGCTGCGCGTCCGCGCGCATCGGCTGCTCCTGGCCGCCGCCGCGCTGACCGTGGTGCTCACCACGAGCGTGCTGGCCACCTTCACGGCCTTCACCGGCGCCATCGGGGACGCGGCACTGCGCCGGACGCTGCAGCACCAGGCGGCCGACCGCGCCACCGTCGACGTGCGCGCGGACGTCTCCGGCACCTCTCCCGGCCCGCTGGACGAGGCCGTGCACAAGGAACTCACCGGATCCTTCGGCAGCCTGCCCGCCAAGGTGTACCGCAGCACGCAGTCCGGACCGTACGGGCTGCCGTTCGCGCTGCGGCCCGCGGGCGCCCCGAAGAGCAGCGACCCCGACCTGACCCTGCTGGCCAGCTTCGACCGGTCGCGGATGACCCTGGTCTCGGGCTCCTGGCCGGCTCCCGCCGCCAAGGGCGCCGGCGTGGTCGACGTCGCCGTGCCGCAGGCCGCCGCCGAGGCGCTCAAGACCACGCCCGGCCGGACGCTCACGCTGACCGACCGGCTGGGCGGCCCGCCGCTGCGGATCCACGTCACCGGCGTCTACCACCCGGTCGACAGCACCTCCCCGTACTGGCAGCTCGACCCGCTGAACGGGCGCGGGGTGCACACCGTCGCCTTCACCACCTACGGGCCGATGGTGGTGGACGAGGCCACCTTCACGTCCGGGCGGGTGGCGTCGGCCGCGATGGCCTGGCAGGCCGCGGGCGACTTCCGCCAGGCGTCCTCCTCCCGGATGGACGCCCTCGAACGCTCGGTGCAGCAGACCCTGGAGGACCTGAAGAACGGGTCGACCACCTCGCAGGCCCAGGCCCAGAGCTCGCTGCCCGACCTGCTCGACGCGCTGCGCCGCAGCATGCTGGTGACCCGCTCCACGCTGCTGATCGGCGCGCTGCAACTGGTCATCCTGGCCGGCTTCGCGCTGCTGCTGGTCGCCCAGCTGCTCGCGGAGGAGCGCGCGGGGGAAACGTCGCTGCTGCGGGCCCGCGGCGGCTCCCGCTCCCGGGTGGGGCGGCTCGCGACCGTCGAGGCGCTGCTGCTGGCGCTGCCCGCGGCGGTCGTCGCGCCGCTGCTCGCCGGCCCGGTCACCCACCTGCTGGCCGGCACCGGGGCGATGGCCCGTACCGGGGTGAGTCTGGGCAGCACCGGCGGCGCCTCGGCCTGGCTGGTCGCCGCGATCGCCGCCCTGGCCTGCGCCTTCGCCGTGGTGGTGCCGGCGCTGCGGTCCGGCGGCGCGTTCGCCGTGCAGCGCGCGGCGCGCTTCCGCCGCGGTGCCGTCCCGGGGGCCGTGCAGGCCGGCGCCGACATCGCCCTGCTGCTGATCGCGGGCATCGCGTTCTGGCAGCTCCAGCGCAGGGCCTCGGGCAGTGGCACCCTCAGCGCGACCAACAGCGGCGGCCTCGGCATCGACCCGGTGCTGGTCGCCGCGCCCGCGCTGTGCCTGCTGGCCGGCACCGTGCTGGTGCTGCGGGTGCTGCCGGTGGTCGCCAAGCTCGGCGAGCGCCGGGCCGCCCGCGGCCGCGGCCTCGCGTTCGCCCTGGCCGGCTGGCAGCTGGCCCGGCGGCCCCGCCGCGGAGCGGGCGCCGCACTGCTGCTGGTACTCGCCGTCGCGATGGGCATGTTCGCGATCGGCCAGGGCGCCAGCTGGGACCGCTCGCAGCACGACCAGGCGGACTTCGCGGTCGGCTCCGACATCCGGGTCACCGGCATGACGACCCCGCCGTTCGGGCAGGCCGGCATCTACGCCTCCGTGCCCGGCATCACGGCGGCCGCTCCCGCGACCCGGCAGGACCTGCTGCTCACCGAGCAGCGGCACGCCACCGCCCTGGCCATCGACACCGCGGCGGCGGGCGACGCGATGCGGTTCCGCTCCGACCTGACCGGCGGCCGCCGGCCCGCGGACCTGATGAAGCCGCTGCGGGCCGGCACCGGCGGGGACACCGGCGGCCTGACCGTGCCGGGCACCACCCGGGACATCACGTTCACCGCGACGCTGAAGGTCACGGGAACGGCCGACGGCCGACCGGACCCCACCGCGCAGTCCGACCACGTCGTGGCCAACCTGACCGACCCCTGGGGCGTCGTCTACCCGGTCTCGGGCGGCGACCTGCCGGCCGACGGAATGCCGCACCAGCTCGTCATGTCCCTGGCCGCCCAGGCGGGCAGCGACGGCGCTCCGGCCGGGCCGCTGCGGATCACCGGCTTCGACGTGACCTACACCGTCCCCCAGCAGGTCGACGACGGCGTGCTGGTCATCTCCGACGCCCAGGTCACCGATCGGAACGGCAGCACCAAGCCGCTTCAGGTACCGGCGGGCTCGGCCTGGACGTCGAACACGACCTACGACGACGACAGCAACAACAGCCTGCCGGGCGTGAAGGGCCCCACGGCCACCGATCCGCGGCTCGGCGGCCGGGCGCTGGCCTCGGTGAGCTACACCACCGGCTCGCTGACCTACACGCCGGACGGCTACCAGCAGGGCCCGGGCATCACCCTGCGGATGCGGGCCCACTCCGCTCCCCCGCCGGCGCTGGCCGGCATCGCCACCGACTCCTATCTCAAGGCGGTCGGCGCGAAGGTCGGGGACCGGGTGAACGTGCAACTCAACGGGATCGAGATGTCCGTGCGGATCAGCGCCGCGGTCAAGGGCATGCCCGGCACCGGGGACGACCCCACCTACTCCGAGTCCCCGACGGCCGGCACCACCGCCGACACCGTCGCGCAGGCCAAGGACGCCGGGGCGCTGCTGCTGGACCTGCGGGCCGTCGACCGGGTGCTGCAGGCGAAGAACGCCCGCGCGCTGACGCCCTCCGAGTGGTGGCTGGCCACCAAGCCGGGTGAGACCGCGAAGGTCGCGGCGGCACTCCGCAAGCGCACCGACGTCGACACCGTGCTGGTGCGCGACGAGTCCGCGGACGAACTGCGGGCCGACCCGCTGGGCGCGGGCCCGCAGTCGGCACTGCCGGCGGCGGTGGTCGCGGCGGCCGTGCTCGCCGCGGTCGGCTTCGCCGTCGCGTCGGTGGGCGCGATCCGCGAGCGCAACGGCGAGTTCGCGGTGCTGCGGGCGCTGGGTGCGCCGCGGCGGAAGCTGGCCCGGATGATCGCCGCGGAGCAGGGGCTCCTGGTGCTCATCTCGCTGGTCGTCGGTGTGGTGCTGGGGGCGTTGCTGACGCGGCTGGTGACGCCGCTGATCGTGCTGACCACGCAGGCCACCCGGCCGGTGCCGGACCTGCGGGTCTCGATGCCGGTCGGGCCGCTGGCCGAGCTGCTGGCGGTGGTGCTGGTGGTGCCGCTGCTGGTGGTGCTGGCCACAGCGCTGCGGCGCGGTGATCCGGCGTCGGCGCTGCGGCGCCAGGGGGAGGACTGAGATGGCGGACGAGCAGAACGCGGAGCGGGGCGGCCCTGAGACGGGCCCGGGCCCCGAGACTGGCGCGAACGCCAAGCCGGGCGCGGGCCCCGAGACGGGCCCGGGACCGGAGACGGGTGCGAACGCCGAGCCGGGCGCGGGCCCGGAGACGGGCGCGAACGCCGAGACCGGTGCCGCGCCGGAGGTTGCGGCCGAGCAGGAGCGGGCGGCCGGACAGGGCGCCGCGGAACCGGGCGCCGCGCCGGAGCGGGACGAGGGCGGCGAGCGGGACGGGCTGGACTGG
>Ga0123352_10018577_pt1 | contig 11081 bp, 7 predicted proteins | sample TergutLab28metaG_FD_89700 | JGI IMG/M metagenome (GOLD analysis project Ga0123352, IMG submission 89700) | Labiotermes labralis P1 segment gut microbial communities from Petit-Saut dam, French Guiana - Lab288 P1 | ecosystem: Host-associated > Arthropoda: Insects > Digestive system > Gut ... | reverse complement strand
TTAGAGGTATAACTCTACTCTTCCATGACCGCGGCACTAGAAGGGGGTGAGTGGTCAGCAGCACGCCCCGGCCGCACTTTACCCCCGGGAAAGACCCGGTACCCATTTTACAGGAGGCTGAGTGGACCCCAGGACCGGTCTGGACGGGCGGAAATTCTCGTCCCTACTAGAATTCGATCCCAGACCGTCAAGGCCATCGCTAAGTCCCTATACCGACTGAGCTACCCGTCCCACAATCAGTGCATCTAGTTGGTTTTATTATAAGCATTCATAATGCATTGGTTTATGTATTCTAATTGTTTTCATTGCTGTCCAACACGATTAATTTATTCTTATTTAACTTTATTTCCATAACTCTATTTAGCCAAGAACGCAAATCACGAAGCTCTTCATTGTAAAATCTTTCTCCTTCCTGTTTTTCCTGTCTTTTAGTTCCAAATACGTTATGAATTTGCAGATCGACTTTGTTTATTACTTTCTACGCGATTTTGTATGTCTCCTTGGTGTTTCATTTTGTTGTTTCTGCTATTTGATTTCGCTGTCTTTGCAGCTTTATCAGAGGACTGATATGAAGGTCAAAATTTATTATGCAGGTGTATCTGACGTTTCTTTGTGCCTTGCTGTGCTAAATTCCTTTGCATAAAGTAAACTGGAATTTTGAAAGTAAAACGTGTTTAAAGAAACATCAAAGAGCCTCAGTTAACACGAATATGTTTCGGTGTTCATTGGATGGGTGTTGAAGTGTGGGGCACATTCTGCAATCCCCCCTGAGGATTTTGCTTGAATTTGTAAAAACGTTTTTCCATAGATGAAGTGTTATTAGGTGGTAGCTATTTTTGTATTGGAGTTAATTCTCAATACTCTTTGCTACTAGAATTACGAATCAGCTATAATATTCACCTAAAATATATTAAACAACCAGGCAATATAAACATAATGAAACATTGTGGTACGTTCTCTTATTCAGTGTTTCAGTGGAAACTGAACAATGCGTTGCTGTTTTTTAACCTTATCCCATAAACGGAACGATTTTTGGAGAGAATAATTGAATACAAAATGCTTGTCTTGATGTACTCTACAATGTGTGTAAAACGTTCCTCCTTCTAAGCCGAATTAAGAGAGATTTAGCCAAAAATGTAGACAGGTCCTCATTTATAGTACCAGTTATACTTGTCAGATTTTAATGAAACTGAATATTCGCGACTGATTGTTGAAAATTCTTAAGCACAACATTTCATAAAAGTCATACTATTGGGAGCTGATTGTTCCATGCGGACAGACACACGTAATGAAGTAAATAATAACTTTTCGCAGTGTTGTAAAAGCGATTAGCAATTTATTACATAACATAGACCTACCGACATCCTTTAAATCTTTCGAATGTACTTTATGTGGTCTGCATGCCTCTTCTTTCCCATCATCTTTGATTTGTTTATTCATGTTCTGTACAGTGAAGAGTTCAAATTATAATCTATCATTATTCAATATTTTCCAGTTTTCTGATATTTTCTTACTCTTACTTCAAATTATATTTCTCAGACCACTCTACTTAAGAGCTCTTGAATTTGTTTTCTTCCCTAAGGTTGACGAACCAAATTCGGCTTCTTACAAAAAAAAAACTGAAGCCTTTTTCCATTGTGTAGGTTGTTCCAAAGAATCCGCCCAGCCCTGTTACAGTATGTAACATCTCGTAACATGACGTCGTTCCGACAAGTTTTTGTTACCCACCACTAATCTCTGTACCATACTGAAGCATTACACATTGTCAGCTGTGTGCTATTATTCATTAGGTACGTACATTCACATCAGTATGGAGTCAATTCTTTCTGCTTACAACATGACAATGCCCTACTTGTATATACCTGGTTTTAAATGTATTGTTTTGAATTGAGTAGAATTAAACACAGTGACGGTAAGGGTTGACACCTGTTTGTATAAACAATAAACCTGAGTGCCTCGGCTTCAAGTGGGGAGTTTATGTTCATAACTGTGTAAATATTTAGGGAGAAGGAGGCATATGGCAACAGAATATTGAATTTGAGTGCTAGAGCACTACCTTTTCGTTCTAAAAGTTTAATTCAGCCAGCACTTTAGTGGCATGCCATTTGTCTTTGCCTTAATGTATTATGTTATTAGGGAAGAGTCTAATGCAGTGGTCAGGCTTGTGGTGCGTGTGTGTTGTGTGTGGTGTGTGTGTGTGTGTTTGTGTGTGTGTGTATGTGAATAGCAGAAACGGATGAGGGCCAAGGCTGAGCAGACTCTCCGAACTCTCCAGAACCAGGCACGTAAATTAGACACACGTGTGTTCGCAATTAAACGTCTGAACCACATTAGTTTTGCCACTCTGAAACATAATTCAGTTGCCTCTAGTACAGTGCTTGTGTGTTATTGTCCTGAGCCTCAGGTTTAGGTGTTGGAATTACTACAAGACCACTTGCTCCTTTTTTTCAAAATTGCATTTTGTTGTATTGAGTTTTAACAGAATTTGATTATTTTTAGACGGTTGATAATTTGTAGGCTAGTGGTAAGATGTTCACCGTTCAACAAGATAAGAAATGTATGTATAAAGTAATTTTGAGCCACGTTTTAACTTTGCATCCTAAGACTCTTCTCATTTGCTCATAACATTTCATCTACAGAAGGTCACAGTTTTTGTTATTTTTCAAATTACGTATGTGTGTGTTTGTGTATATTTGCACTTACATATTACAAAATGTTATTACTAGTATTACAGACTCTCTATACATTTGGGATTTTGTATTTGTTACATTTATTGTCCACAAACAACCCCAAAGTTTGTGTTTATAAAAATTTAATATCCTTTAATATTAAAAGTAATGACTGCATAGAAATTCGACTTCACAGCACTACGTTTATGTGATTGGAGTCTCATCTTACACCAAAAGCACGTCACGTTCTAAACCATGTCAAATATCTGGGTGTAATATTCAACAGAAGAAATACATGGAGAGCTCGTATAGGAACGATTGAAACCAAGGCTTTCAGAGAATTTATTAGAGGGTAATACCTATTCAACAATGAGAAATTAGCCGCTAAAATTAAATTAATTTCCACAAAGAACTCATTAAGCCTGTAACGATTTGTGTCTGCCTCTTCATGAGAATATGCTGTAGACACGCTTCCCTTGAAATTGCAGCATCTGCATAACAAGGTCATCTGCATGAATGGCCGTTGTTCAAGGCTTACACATATGGCTACTACATATGGCTTTCAATATTTCTTACATCTGTGATTTCACCTAAAAATTAAGTAGGTTGTAAGCAGACGTCGTGCGAAATCATGGTAACAGAACTGCTCGCCACATTGAGACCATGTGAAGCACTGCACGGTAAATGTACAAACCTTAAATTTGGAAGGTCTTCACTCTTGCGACCGTCCAAGTTCTGAACTATCATTGTAACTCAATCCAAGAAAGTCAAGACTTTTCCTTGTTATACTAGGTCTAGACAGACGGTTTACTGTATGAATTGTCAAGTATTGGAAACCTGTGTAAAAACTATCAGGGAATATATATGTGTGTGTATGTGTGTATGTAAACATGCATTGCCATAGAGGACAGTTAGTGTGAAAAAGGAGAGAGCTCCACTGTCGTCAGATGATGCGTCTGAAGACTGACAGACGGTAACGCTCAGTTCACAGACTAAGCTGTGGTCAAAGTCATGACAGACAGGCAGGCAGGCAGACAGACAGAATAACTGACTGAATTTCCTTCAGTTTCAAAGTGGTATTTCAGTCCTCAAAATGTTCCTTGCGACTTAATTTTTTGTTTCACGTTTGTGTGACGGTGCCTCATTGATGCAACAATATAAACAGCTAACTAGATGCAACATTAATACTTTTATTAAAAATTTCAATCAGCTTAACATGTTTCGGGCGATAATTTCGCCCATCCTCATGAACACTAGACTGTGTTTACAGCTTGTGTTATACAGCACCGACGATGCTGCCTGCAGGCAGGCTGTACAACATAAGCTGTAAACACAGTCTAATACTCCTGAGGATGGGTGAGTTTATTTTCCGAAATGTATTGAGCTGATTGAAATTATTAATAAAAGTATCATTGTTGCATCTAGTTGGCTGTTGATATTATTAATTTTATGTTTCTTCTTAAGCGTTGTCAACATAAAGAGTACAAAATGAAAACACATACATACACACGCGTATATCCATACTTATATTCTATTATTAAATCTACCGAAGGGTTGACTACTGTACATGAAAACTGTGTGAAATCTTTGCTTTTTATCTGCAGAGAGACTTGTCTATTCCAGAAAATATTTTTACGCGATGGGTTATGCAGATCTAATCGATCTGCATCTTTTTTGAAGCACTATCCAATATTCTTCTGAGATTCGACGCCGGGCGCTATTGTAATTAGGCACCAACCTCGCGAAGTAAGCTACCACATACGAAACTCTTGTAGCCTTCCACCTTACCTGTTTTAGGACATACTAAATCCAGAGCACTGCTAGCTTAATAACCATGTCCATGAGTGGTTTAAATCTCATATTTTCCGAAAATTATACTATTTTACGAAATACCTGACAGCATGGTAGCCGCGATAGTATGGTTCTTGTAGGGGCCAGTAACTAGGCTATGGGTTGGTCGTTGGAGGAGATATGATTCAACTCCCAGCAAGGGCAAGGGATTTATCTCTTCTTCAAAGCCTACAGACCGTTTCTGGCATCCACTCAGCCTCCTATTTAATGCGTGCTGGAAACTGACTACCCATCTCCATCTACTGCCGAGCTTAAGAAAGCGTGGAGCTATCACTCCATTATACACGGACTAGTGTGCCTTCTAGAAGGAAACAGTTTCTAACTCAATGTATTGTGTTATCTGCATTATCGGTTAATTTAGAAGAAAAGAAAGGTAATGACTTGTAATTCTTTTAATGTTCGTACTTGATTCGAAAAGTTTTTGGTTGGTCCGCAGAGTTTTACTTGTCATAAATCTTCAAGGCACTTTTGTCACCTTAAACCAATTTGACAACACTGTCATGGTAGAAGCCAACTGCATAGGACTGACAAGGAAACGGTCGTTGCATGTTTGAAGGTAATATTCTCATACATCACTAGATACATGAGAAAAAACTAGAAGAACGACTGGTCATGCCTCACCACTTGGGCTCCACAATACCTAAAGCACACGTGGCACACAGGGTAACCCAGATTTTTAAAATCATGTGGTAATTGTGACATGTGCCAGATACTTGCTTCTTTGGATGTATATGAGTGGGAAAATAGCATTTGAGTGACGCAGAAATATAAGGAAACTTCTGTTAAAGGCTTTGGTTTGGGAGAATGTGAACCGAATGGACATGACTAACGATCAGTGTGTGTGTGTGTGTGTGTGTGTGTGTGTGTGGGTGTGTATGTGTGTGTGTATGTATATATGTGTATGTATGTATGTATGTATGTGTGTGTATGTATGTATGTGTGTATGTATGTATGTTGTCAGTAATGCAATGTTATTTTAACTGTTTAAATTTTTTTAGTTAATTCTTATAATTTTTTATAAATGTATTGTCATGACTTTGAAATGCCTTAGATTTTTACTAGGCAAAACGACACCACGTATTGATTTGCATCCATAAAGTGAACTGCCTAAAGATGGCCAGTTTATAGTCGAAAGGCGCAACAGTGAAACGTAACACCCAAATAAATGCAGTGCCAAAATTTTGTCCGTTTGTTTACAAGTTCTACTCAGAACGGTTTACAGCAGTACAACCGTCTCCATCTTTATCACTATAAAAAAAAAGACCTGCACATCGTCGATGTTGAAGGACTCGTCGTACGTTGCGAGGGGACAGGATCTGTCTCGGTTTAGGGTAAGATTATATCTGATACGTTTGTGTATGGACTACAGCTTTAATTAAGAAACATTCCTGCTGAATGTTGTCCACGGGTTGTGCTCTGTAATGAAATGAATAATGCACACAGTGCATTAATGATGTTCCGTCGACAAGGCCGATACCATTGCAATACAAAGCGAATGGATTTCCAGTATCCCCTATGAATCGAAATGAAATTAGGAAATACAATGGCATATACATTCTCTGATACTTCATCGCCATGCATGGCTTATTCGATATCTCGATTACCAGTGTCGTTATGCATTAAGCTTTACTCTGTAGGGACATCTAAAATTATCACACTAACAATAATACGTCATTATAATCGTGAGCACACTGTCCTAATACCTACACAAGTACAAATGTTACACATTCTGAGAACAGTACTTCACTCCCTTTTCTCCTTTCTGTAATTATTCTTCAAGCTTTACAATATACCATAGGGTGGAGCAAGCACTATGGAATAATGCCTAGGTCTATTGTTTTAATGTTTCTCATAACAGTTGTGTTGTTAATCACATAAGAAGAAAATTACATCGTAGAATACAATAATAGGTGAACTCTAGTTTATGAAAACTTTTGACTACTGAATGTGAAATTACTCTTCTGACACAGTGCTCACATAAATCCATAAGAGCTTCACTTGATCGGAAAGTCCCAAAGCCTTTACCACCTGTTTCTCTAGTAGGAGCAGACCCTTCTGACACAGTGCTATATAAATCCAAAAAAGCGTCGCTTGATCGGAAAGGCTCAAAGCCTTTCCCAGTTGCTGCTCTAGTAGGAGCAGACTCTTCTGACCTAGTTCTCACAGAAATCCATAAGAACGTCGCTTGATCGGAAAGGCCCAAAGCCTTTCCCACTTGCTGCTCTAGTAGGAGCAGTGTTTACAAGACGAGGGCATGAAGTACGTGGTCTTGTAGGTAGGTAAGGAAGTTGCGGGAAATATGCTACTTCCCTCTACACCGTAAGCTCGGGTACCAAAACGTGAGAATAACAGTCGAAACTGAGACCTTATTCTGCATTCGATACACTACTCTCGACTCTGCTGGAAAATCTACAGTCAAACTTTTGTTCGTGTTATTCATTGGGCCCAAGCCTATCATAACCAGGCATAGAAAGTTCTTCAAACCTAAGAATGAAAGGTAATTGTCTCTAGAGAAAGGTGAACATTTGTAATTGTTCTCTTTCAGAACAGACAAACCCAAAATTTTGGCAAAAACAGATGTTTGTAGACACTGACATTAAATCTAGGAGAGCGAAAGAAGAGCAGAAATATGAAAATAAAATTACGTATAGAAGAAAATGAAACATGTGAATAGAGAGAATTATGATTAAAAGACGTTGTGTGAATCTCACTTGCGAGTATAATGTAAAATTGGTTTGTTCACAGTACAATATGAAGATGTGGAATGGATAATAGTGGTTTAAAATAAAGTCTAATGGTGGATTTGTGAACAGAGTAAAAAAATTATTTTCGATAAAAGCAGGGAATTCCTTCAGTCTTCTGCTGGCATTTTTCTTGCTCTAGAACATAGTAGGCCGAACCCAATGGCCGCGCGGTCTAAGGCTTGGTTCTACGGCCGCTCGCTTGCTGGGATTGTGGGTTCGAATTCTGCCTGGGGGCATGGATGTATATCTGTAGTGAGTGTTGTGTTGTCAGGTAGAGGTCTCTGAATGGGGCTGGTCACTCTTCCAGAGGAGTCCCACCGGGTGTGGTGAATCCTCGACAATGAGGAGGTCCTGGCCCACCATGGCAAAAAAAGAAGAGTATAATAGGCTGGTTAATGAATGATGTTTGCAGAACATTTGAATTAAAGTGGTCCTTGTTCAATTGAGGACCTACCCCGGAATTTGCTTCAAAATAACAAAGAAAGTCATGAAAATTCTGTCAGGAAACCTGTTGACCTGGTAGAGATTGGAACCAGACATCTTCAGAATGCAAGTGCACAATTTGGACGCTACAATAATGTTTTTTACATAAATTAATTCAAAAGACGAGTTTCAATAAATTTTTGGACGAGTTTGTATCACAGAATTTGTTACGAAGTTGGGTGGTGAACTGAATCATAAGTGTTTTGTTAGATTGAATAAAAACCAGTGACTGTCAGCAACCACTAGCTAACAGTCACTCGTAAGTCTAGCGAGTGTCAGAAAACGGCTGGAATTCCTTCCTTTCTAACTCTCGTCAGTCAGTGAAAAAAGTGACCGTATTATTCGTATTCAGTACAGTGTAACGATTTTAGTCCTGCTTTTCTGTTACACGTTGAGTGTCATGGAGTTACAGTGTGCTAGATACACTGTCCTTAGTCGCGAAGAAATAATGGAAGAAACAGATGTGCTAGTAAGACTTATTACAAAATTTCCATGTTGTATCTCTCTTAGATTATCAGGTGTTTTCTTAAGAAATTAATACAGGACGCAATTTGTTCTGCACTAACTCTGTATAATAGTACTTTACACATTAAGGAATATTGAGTTGGGTAAGAGGGAGCTAAAAGATGCCTTACTTGGCTACTTCCCGTTTAATACCTACGTGTGGAAGGGAGAAATGTGAAAAAATGGCCTGTAGCGATTTTTTACTTTCAGAGGACCGTGAATTATGATATATTCTTATAATTAAACCAACGAGATGCACTAATATCCCAAATTTATTTTTAGAATAGGAATGTACATGTTTCGGACAGTTTATCTGTCCATCTTCAGCAGTATAGCACTGTACACGCAGCAATAGGTTTATGTCATACAGATTGTGCTGACTGCTTGCTAACATGCAGTCAGCATAACCTCTATGACATATACCTATTGCTGTGTGTACAGTACTAGACTCCAGCTGATGGAGAGAGAAACTCTCCGAAACATGCAGACTTCTATTCCAAAAATGAATTTGAGATATTAGTGCATCTCTTTGGTTTTATTATAATACTGCAGTAATTTTTTCATTACAGTCAGAACGTCTGTCAAGCAGTATTTGTGTTAACACGCTTTATTGTCCAACTAATGCACTAATATATAATTTGTAGATACAGTTAAAATTATAAAATATTTAGAAGTGCTCCAACATGTTTTGAATCACAGAGGATCCATCATCAGGGAACCTTATACAGTGTTTGGCTAAAATTACAAGTTTGGTTCTATCGTATCCGTTGACATGGAAGTGGTCGGTGTTATGGCAGCATATTCTGACCGTGGTGCGTGCGTGCGTGTGGTTCAATGTATAGGAAGGCAGTGCCTTCCTATACAGTAAACTACACACACGTGCACAACGGGTCCAAATATGCTGCCATAACCTCGATCACGTCCATGTCAACAGATACGATAGAACCAAACTTGTAATTTTAGCCAAGCCTATATAAGGCTCCCTGATGATGGATCCTCTGTGATCCAAAACATGATGGAGCACTTCTAAACATCTTATAATTTTAATTGTATCTACAAATTATATATTAGTGCATTAGTTTGATAATAAAGTGTTTTAATTTTCATTGATGCACGGTGCAAACACAAAAAAAAAACATGAACAATATTTTTGCGATGACGAAACATTTTTTAATAACACATCTTTAAATAGTCCATACAGCTCAACTTATGATCATCCAATAGAGTAGCTCAATGTTTCAGTCACAATTGGCCGTCATCGAGCTACCACACAGCATTTAACTAAAGGTAAAATATAATACATAAACTGGTCATTCTGATTTTACACTGTGGAGACCCACTAGTTTAAAATTATTACAGTTTTAAAGATTTTACTGTTCAGATTGACGGTTAATTTTCCAGCGATTTATAACCATATGTGTGTTTATCGCATTGTTACTTAAAGCCAGAGGGTTAATTTGTTGATTAAATGTTATTTGATATTAATATCTTTTAAAGTACCTGAGATCATTTAGACTTAATAAATAAGAACCAACAAAATGCACACTTTTACGATAAAGTTTTAATTTAATTATAATGTCATCGACATGTTTCGAAAATCCGAGAGTTCATTCTCAGGAAGGCTTGTACATCCTGTTTTATGGTATTTCTTTCATTCATTCATACAGGCAGTGTTGTCGCTGGCAGGATGTGCAATATCAAGCACATCCTGCCTGCGACAACACTGCTTTTATGGATGCATGAAAGAAATACCATAAAAATATATGTACAAGTCTTCCTGAAGAAGAACACTTGGGTGTTCGAAATATGTCGAAGACACTAAAATTAAATTAAAACTTTAACGTAGAAAGTGTGCATTTTGTTGGTTCTTGTTGCATAGGCATATCACAATGCACGGTTCAAAATATCGTGCAGTCATTTACACTACTAGAATTTTAGAACGTCAGATGTTACGCAAACATTGAACATGCCGATAACATGAGAAGGTTTAAAAAACATCAATCAAGAACGGCGAATATCAAGTGTAAACCACGTGATAGTGGGAAAGGGCAGATTAATGAATATTTGATAAGGGATGCGTGAGAGTAACAATGAAGGCACAGCCTACTTCTGTGTTACCAACTCTCCTACATTAGGCGTGATGCACACAAAACATCTGATGAAAACAGAATAGTTAGCCGACGTACACAACTGTAATTGCTTCATATAAATGATGGCAAAAACTTTTAAAAAACAATAATATATAATAACATTTATCCGGAAATTTTACCCACTGGTTTTAAGGAACGACGTCAAAATCTACATCCCGCTGAAAACCGCGGAAACTGTATAACAGCCAATAAGCTAATGATTGGCCAATATAATTTTGCAATTTTATCGTTGTAATGGTTGTGAACTTGATTCCGCTAAATAAAAGTATAATGAAGAATTTATATATGTTATGTTTTTTTATTGTCGAATTATCCCCCTAGTTGGCTGGGCCTCCTCATTATCGAGGCTTCACGACCACTGCATTATATTTTACTTTCTTTTAAATACAGTATGGCAGTACAGTGACCGCCTCTGTAGTCTAGTGGTCAGAGTTTCTGGCTACAGATACAGAGGTCCCGGGTTCGATCCCGGCGCTATCAGATTTTCTGAGTAGTAGTGGGTCTGGAACGGGGTCCATTCAGCCTCGTGAGCCTCGTGAGGTCAATTGAGGAGCTATTTGAATGAAAAAAGTAGCGGCTCCAGGTCTAGAAAACAGAGATTAACGGCTGTGGTGACCCGTTGCGCTGACCACGTGACACCCCTCTATCCGCAAAAGTTGGCACTAACTTCGCCGACCGGC
>Ga0123352_10018575_pt1 | contig 11083 bp, 5 predicted proteins | sample TergutLab28metaG_FD_89700 | JGI IMG/M metagenome (GOLD analysis project Ga0123352, IMG submission 89700) | Labiotermes labralis P1 segment gut microbial communities from Petit-Saut dam, French Guiana - Lab288 P1 | ecosystem: Host-associated > Arthropoda: Insects > Digestive system > Gut ... | reverse complement strand
TATTTATCTCAGTATTTAACCAACTTGATGCACAAAATTTGTTTCACAGTAAGTTTTATTTCATGCCTCTACATGTTTCGAGCACATGTGCTCATCATCAGGAGGTCAAAATTGCATTATACAGCCTCTGGTATCATGATGTGATGATACCAGAGGCTGTATAATGCAATTTTGACCTCCTGATGACGAGCACATGTGATCGAAACATGTAGAGGCATGAAATAAAACTTATTGTGAAACAAATTTTGTGCATCAAGTTGGTTAAATACTGCGATAAAATGTGTTGTATATGTATTAGAGGAATCGCAGAGGACATAAAGGAAACAAAGGGCCAATCTCTTTAATTAGGATTTTGTAAATGTGAAAGTAAAGGTAAAAGTATAGTTGTTGCTGCACCTAATTACGCAACGTCCCTTGAAGTCATAATGCGTCATAGTGATGCAGCCCCACACATTCTTAATTTCGACACTAGATACAGTTTTGCTGTCAGTTTCATTATCCATCCACTTTACTCTTGCTAAAGAACAGGAGATACCCATGAGGACGGGTTCCACGGGCTCCAGAGCCAGGCTGGCGTTTTGAAAAGGAGGAAGATATCTTTGTCGTGCTGCAGATCGAAATCCAATTCTCGGTCTATCACTCTGTAGTCTAATCGTACTTATAGGTGCTAATTCCACCAGGTGCCACTTTGTAAGGGACGGGAACGTAGTGAATTCAAAGCTGATGTCAATTCGCTGTTACTATCATCGCCATCATCATCAACATCATCGTCTTTTACGAATTGGTTCCTCTCGGACCTTCCAAATCCCTTTTACCTTATGTTTTGACTTCCAAAGAAATATCTTACGCATTACGCCTCTAGTAATTTTACGTAGTAAAATTACACAACAGCACTCTTTTTGGATCCAAACAAACATGACTGCATAATTCTCGTATCTCGTCCATAAGTCTGCCAGTTCCCTCATGTTCTATTTTGCAAATTAATATGACTTATTTGAAAACAAAAGACCAACTTTATGTCACTTGCTATTTTTATTTCACTTCTTATGCGCTCAACATGTTTCGGACATTAATATATCCATTATCAGGAGCTTACGACTGTTCTGTTGAATTACCACATTGGTCGTGTGTTCTTGGTTCGATGTGTGTTGGAGTATCGGTGTGGTTGGGTTGGAGTGGTATCCGTGTTGCAAGCTGAAGCACTAGTGGCAGAGCTTAGACAAAACTGGTATATAGCTTCAGACTGGAATACAGCTTGGAATGAGATCCTTAACTTCAATCTGAAGTGTATGTTGGCATGAGGTTTTATTTGACGAAAAATTATTTGTCTCTAAGTGTTTGCATTAGAGAGTAATTTTATTAGATGTAGTGGGTTTTTAGGAACTCAATTCGTTACTTAGCTCTTCTCCACTTAATCCTCATGGGTTTGATACAATTTTTTGGAAAAACAACAATTAATTCCCTTAGCAATGCGCGAATTGGTCTATGTAAAGCAGACGCATTCTGTTCTTTGTGAGATAGGAAATGAAATTTTGTACGTCATGTACATAAACTTCATCTTTAAAGAACAAATTCTGTGTAGCGTGTAGCCTTTTCTGTTGTGAGATGTGTCAGCAGTAGTTTTGTCTCCGAGATAAATTAATCTTAATCCCAATGAAGGATGCAAAGCCGCCAAACCAGTATGTAGGATGCCATCAGCTCTTCCGTCTTTGAGTGTGGGTGTGTGTGTGTGTGTGTGTGTGTGTGTGTGTGTAAGTATTATAAGACTGAATATTCAAATTAATGTTATTTCCTACAGAAACTTGTTATCAAAAGAACAAGCTTTTTCTGTTTTTCAGCATTAATTTTCTACGATTTGCCTCGTCGATGTGTTGACGAGTTTACACTGACATTGTAACTGAAAATTTATATCATCTGTAAAGTGTCACAAGTTTAAAGAACCTTTTTATTATCACTTTTAATCAACAGATATTGAAAAAAGTGGCTTTCTAGATTTTAGACTTTGATCTCTAATAGTTTAATATGAACGGAAAGCAGGTAACTGTGTTTCGAGTGACGAGTAAGTCTTTAACAGTTTACAAATACCCGTTTGTCTGTCTGTCAGTAAGCTTGATCTGCATTATTTTAATTCTTTAGGGACGGACATTTACTTTTCAAAGCAACTCGTAATCACGAATGTATGAAACAAATGACACAAAATTAAGAAACTCTGTAATTTTCCAAATAGTTCCTATTTGTCAGTAAAGTCATATCTCTATGGAACACATCTGTTATTCCGAAGATAATATTTACCAATCTAGTCAGAAGATATCCACACTTCTAGCGGGAAACTGAATGTTCAAACAGTATTTCGAATGGCCCTTTTTTTTTTAACTTAAAGAAATGAGTTGACAAATCTCCATATTCTTGGAGATCTTTGTAGTTTTATCCTTCAACCTGGGCCTACATTTACCGAGTGGTCTCTTTCCATCGTGTGTTCCGAACAAAGATTCTGCGAATGCCTCATCTTTCATAATCTGCCATATACCTCTCCAGTTTTGTCGTTGATTTGATCATCCTAATAGTATCTTGCGTCTAGTAGAAATTTTGAAGCTGTTCGTGATAGTAATTCTCCAGTTTCCTGCCACTTCCTGCCTCATAGATCGAGTTACGCTCTACAGGACCCAATGTGGAAAGTATGCGTACAAAATCAATACAATAGTTAGCACTCTATTATAAATCCCAGCGGCAAAAGAACAGAAGATAAAGACTTTGGGGAAGGGTTTTTTTTTATATAAATATAGTAAACAAATATTTCAAGAATAGTTATACATTTCTTGAATGAATGAAACTACTGTTGCTGCGTAATATTAGGCTCAAGCTTATTCCAATAATTAATATAATTTTGTCAACTTTTATTTTAAATGATGCAACTAAAGTCAACCTAAGGGTGTGGCATTTCGCACATGCAAATGCTCACCTAACACACCCAGCAATTCCAAAACGATCCAAAATAATTTGTTTAATTATGCGGTACAGACCACCCTCCTATCAAATTCCTTCCTTGCTTCCTACAGCACGCCATATTCTTCAGTACTCCTAGACCAGCGGTTCCCTAAGGGTGTGTCGCAAGGTTTTTGGATATTATGTTATTGCAGATAAAAGGAAATGTGTAAACAATTTTGTTTAAAATGCGTACACACGTTGTATGGAGTAAATAGTGTATTCTCAAAAACAATTATCCAGCGCACCACCCACGGGGCGTTTCTTCGACTCTTCCGTAGAGCTGCCAGCTTCAAATTTCAGTGTGCCGCGATTTCTAGTGTCAAAGTATAATGCGCCTTGAGCAAAATAAAGAAGTGTGAGTACAGCTATGCTAGACCAACCGACCTGCTGTGCCACCTCAGCTGATACCCATTTCCTTGGGAAGGGCAGTGTTTCCTTGGCAGGTATACAACTACTGCCTAATAGTACTTCTAATGTATTGCCAGTATTATTTTTAATAGATTTCTTTTATTAATATAGTATTTTATTCTGCTCGCCAAATAATTAGACTCACTCACTGACTCTTTGGTTCCACGGCCTTCTGACAGCCGTAGTCTCCCTGATTACAGACGCTTATTTTTTTCTGTCTACTGAATTATGTCGCCATCTTTTAACTTGCTATTCCTGTAAACCCCTTTCAGCGTCCTCCAGCCATCTCAGTCAAGGCCTTCCCATTCTTCTTCTTCACTAGGGTTTACTATTAACTACCTTTTTTTGACGTTTTGTTGACCGTGCATCTCAGTATATTTATCTCAGTAATTAACCAACTTGATGCACAAAATTTTTGTTTTACAATAAGTTTATTATTATATATTTATGAAATAAACTTATTGTAAAACAAAAATTTTGTGCATCAAGTTGGTTAATTACTGAGATAAACATTAACTACCTTTCCATAGGCCACTCTTATTAGATATCATAGACATTACAATCCTTTCTGTTTAATGTCTGGTACTATGTCACCAAATAATAGGATGATCGAAACAGTGAGTGTGGTATGGAAGACCGTAGGAGATATAAGCTATACAGAAGGCACTATAGATAAAGTGGTAGGAGAAACAATTATGCAGATAAAAGCATAGATGAGAAGGTTCTTGGACAGGGCCGCTTAGACATTTGAAATGAGAAGAAAATTTTTAACATTTTCCTAAGAAAAGATGAAACAGAACGCCGAGACAATTTTGGAAACTTACGAGCTGTTTGTTTACGGAGAGATATATATATATATACGGTACAGTTCATTTTGTATAAATGATTTAAGAACAGCGAAATTTTATCGTATGTAGCGTATTAATATTTTTATTTTATTTCTACTGTTATCAGTGTATTGTTACTGCATATGATGTACAATTGTACGCACACGTACAATTGTATGTGTGCTTATTCTTTTTAAATTCAGTCTATTGCATGTTGTCTTTGAAGTTGCTGACATCACACAAAATTTGACCAGGCCTGTTTAAGGGTGTGGCGATATGAACCGGACATATGTGGCCCCAATATTTAGCACAGTACTAAGGAACTTTTTGTAAAATACAAATGCCATCCAAATTAGCTCCTATGCGTACACGATACACTAGACAATGCCTCATTTCGTGTTACGTGTTTTGTACGCTTAGCCTAAGTAATGAAATGTTTATATAACATATTGTCAACCCTAAACAGGTAGGCAGTGTGTGTTACAGAAACAATGGTAAATTTCTACCAGATTATATGGTATCAGATCCCAGAACACAGCGTCTACTTTACTCGAAGTTTTTCAGCGTTTAAAGAAGTAATGACTGTGTAAATATTTCAATATATGACGTAGGTGTAATGTCATAGAGCCTGTGTTCAACCTGCATGTTCATACGCCCTGCCAGTGTACGCGGACTGCAGATGGCACGGCTGGTGGACCTGTGTGCGAGTATTTTCAGCTGGCAGTAACAAAACACGACAAGCAAGTAATCAATAGGCGGGCGAGTCGCTCTGCTTGGTGGCATGACGTCATAACAATATAGACGACGTTAGACCGACGTCATCTACAGGTACAGCCCTCCGGATGTCTCCGTACTCAACATAGGCCCCATTTTTTCCTCGTCGTTACTACCAACATAGTCTTAGGTCCGGCAAAGCAATGTCAAATCATTTTTTTCTTCTAATTGCCGTTCTCTGTTCTGTAATTCCGTATGAAGTAAGACTCAAATGGTGATTTATAATTTCTCATACAGAGTACGGTGCCATTTTACTGCTTGGGACAGAATCCTACTCGATAATCCAAGATTTGAAGGGTGTGAGGTTCTCATAGGGGATATGCAAGAGATTCTAGTCTTCTGGTTCATTATGTCTGTCGGCTGGTAAATTATTACATACGTCCTTGAAGAGGCTCTTCTGATACTGCTTGACCCTGAAGATGGAGGTACTACGATTATTCGGAACATTGGTAAATATTTACGAGTCGACATGACAACTAGTCAAGCAGTTCCCCCGTGTTACATTACACCAGCGTTTGGACGTGTTCATAAAAGCCGGCCCACGCCCAGGTCTTCCCAGCGGACAGAGGCAGTTGTATGTACGCATAAAGCAGAGTTATGTAATACAACGAAACCTGCTTAAGACGGAACAGAAAGAGACCAAATTATTTTTCCCTTGCAAGAAGTTTCCTTGTAATACACGTACTTTCATTTTCGTGTTTCAAGATCATCCGGACTGCAACATTTTTCGCTAAAGTCAGGTTTCCGTTATGCTTGGGTTCCGTTTCAGACAGGGTTCACTGTATTGTAAAAATGACTGTGTATCATGTAGTGAAATAACAACTATTAGTTTTCTGAACACCAGTTAGTTGCTGTAACATACGCGTAAATGTATGATAGAAATGTTATCGTTATGACATATTTTCCATCCTTCTCTTTGATTCTCGCATTTCCACACATGCTCCTCACCTCCATGCTCTCAGACACACTCAGTTTATTTCCTCAGGGCGAGAAACACTATATGGAATTTTGACGTTTTATTGACCGTGCATCTCAATATATTTATCTCAGTATTTAACCAACTTGATGCACAAAATTTGTTTCACAATGAGTTTTATTTCATGTCTCTACATGTTTCGAGCACATGTGCTCGAAACATGTAGAGATAACTATGTGGAATATCACGTAATTCAACGGTTAGATTTCTAGGGAGGGTACAGAATATCAGAACACTTCATTTTAGGGTAGGAACCCATAACCGGTAAATACTGATTTCAGAAATACAGCTCAAAAATTAATTGATAAATTCAGAACCATAAATATATTCGGGGGTTTTTCTTTATTATCAAACAAATTAGACATTTATGGGTGTTAGTTCCTGTCTTTAAATTCATTGGTTCGATATTCTATAACGTCCCTAGAAGTACGTCTGCTGAATCACATGAACCCTTCATATGAGGACAAAATAATGCGATAATTCTGCGTGTTTGTATCTGTTAAGAATTCAGATATCAAAACTGAAGACGGAGATCCTGAACTTAGGTTACCAAGCGTTTCGCGAATTTCAACTGCTCTTAACTTAAACAAAAACGATAATTTACCAATTACTGCCTTCCCCAAATATTTCAATTCTATCTCATTTCCGATGCATTAAATATCTTTGTTGGACTTCATTCGACGTATTGGAAACTATACAGTAACATATAATTATGCTTATTTGTCTATGCGTTTGCTTATATTAACTTTTAATAATATTTGTATGCGTCTTGCATTTAAATTATCACCCCTATAATTAGAATATTCAGCATAGATAAGAAGTCATATTTGCCATTCGTTTACAAATCCTCCTGAGTTTTATTGCTCAAGAACAGCGAATGTTACAGCAAAGTGTGGAAGCGCTAGTGTTCTCCATAGCAAATGCATTAGCCCGTAACATAAACACGTTTATCATAACTTTTTTACTGTAAAGCTTTATCAAGTCATGTTAAAATATATTTCCTTCTGCCGGCCCATTACAAGAAAAATAAAACCCCATCGAATTTTAAGATGTCAGTGTAAAAATAGTTGGATTTGCTTTAAGAATTTTAGCCTGTAATTTTCAGGACTTAAAAAGCTTATGTTCGTGGAAATAACTAAGAAAAACATTTTTATATTTAAGTTTTAACATGGAAGGTGTAGAGACTGAAACATAGAATATCGAAAAATCAGAATACTATACACAACAGACCTTTTTTAGGGTTCCTTTTCGTCCTTCTTGCTTACGCGTAGCAGAAATTATGCGCCATTAGTTGGTTAATTAGGAACGGCTTGCGTTCCTCGTCAGTAAGGGTAGACGATTAATCTCACAGCGTTGCCTCGCTACTTATAAATTTTAAAACGCGTAGTTGCATGCGCCCACAGGACCGCAATTAGAAGTACCATAACACTTTTCTTAAGAAACGTGTCTTCTCTGATGTAACGCTTTGCAATCTGACACAAATTTACGGACACTGAGGGGAAAACGTGCTGTTAGCATTTCTAGAGTAGCACAAGAACGACAATGTGCTGTACAAAGAGTGTTGAAGTACGTATTATACATCTTGAGTGGGTATCCTTATTCTGGCAAATTATTCAACACGCAGTGCCTATGCGCCGTGTTATATTGTCACCTGTACCCTGTCTGGCTGGACCACATTTTTCTACGTTATCTCACAAACGGCAAGATTTTCGGAAAAGAAGTTATTGAATACAAAATGTGTTTCTATAGTAAAACCAACCAGATGCATCAATGTCTCAAATTTATTTTATTGGAGTAACACTCTACATGTTTCGGACGGCCTTTCCGTCCATCATCAGGAGTTCAAATTTATTGTATTGGAGTAACACTCCACATGTTTCGGACGGCCTTTCCGTCCATCATCAGGAGTTCAAATTTATTTTACTAGAGTAACACTCCACATGTTTCGGACGGCCTTTCCGTGCACATCAGGAGTTCAAATTTATTTTATTGGAGTAACACTCTACATGTTTCGGACGGCCTTTCCGTCCATCATCAGGAGTTAAAGACTGTACATACTGCAACAGGCATATGTACAGTCTTTAACTCCTGATGATGGACGGAAAGGCCGTCCGAAACATGTAGAGTGTTACTCCAGTAAAATAAATTTGGGACATTGATGAATCTGGTTGATTTTGCTATAGAAACACATTTGCTGGCAAGCAGACAGCAGTATCTGTTTGACATATGCCTGTTGCAGTATGTACAATCTTTAACTCCTGATGATGGACGGAAAGACCGTCCGAAACATGTAGAGTGTTACTCCAATAAAATAAATTTGAGTCATTGATACATCTGGTTGGTTTTACTATAGAAAAATCTTACGATGCACGACCCTATGAAAGTCAAAATGCGTGTTTTGATTTTATGTACAACTTTTATCCCAGATATTTCTCATTTGAAGAAGAATTCACAAATTTACACAGGTCTTCATGTAAAGTATTCGTTATTCTTGTCACATTTTAATTAAATTCTTTTGACACATTTTCAAAAAAAACACTAGAATGTCAAATTTCGTGAAAATTCTTCCTTTGGTAGCCGATTTGTTGCATGCAGACGGATAGACAGGCATGGCATGGCGAAGAAACAAGTCGCTTTTCACAATTTTTCGAAAAATCCTAACAGCGAGAGACTTGTTCCTTACGAAACTTCGGCAGATTTCTAGTAAGAGCCCAGAATACTGCAGTAGCCCAGAATACTGCGCAGTGAAGATTTCGAATTCTTAGTTTCAAGATCATAAATTCGCCGGTGGGTGTCTGAGGTTATGGACCAATCACTGGCTTCTGGTAACACGGTAGTGACCCTTGACGCTCCGTACACCACGAACCATTCCTTGACTACTTGTTGTTTATCTTCTGAAAGACTCTAGTCCAAGGAATTAGTTACAAATATCACTGAGATTAATATATCGTCATATCATGAAGATTAATTATGAGTGCAGGCATGGCTGTATGTAGCTTGATGTTAAACTTGGCACTAGAAAGAGACGGCGGTTCAGCATTGGTCGCTTTATCCCCGGGCAAAGAGCCCCTGGTGCCCGTCGGATAAGAGGCTGGTGGGCCATAGAACTCTTGTTGGAGCTGTGAAGAAGCGGAAATTCTCTGCATCTGTCCGTAACCTAAATCTTGTTGTCCAGATCGCAATTTGTTCACTTCACTGAGCTACTCCGGTCCCTGTTAGCTTCATACGTGTATTTCAAAGTTTAAATAATTTAATAATTCTTTCCGGCCGCTTATACGTGCATGAGAACTGCCAGGTGTATGATGTGCTTGTAATTGCGGAAGACGGATTCAATCAGGCATAATTTTCCGAAGAAATGTTGTTTTTTTTGTGTAATACAATGAGATATGTCTCAAATTGAACTTGTGCGTAAGGGAACTTGTATTTACCGGAAATGTTTTACAGTCTAGTGAATCCGGAGTCGCAAGGGACCAAATTTTAAGTACCAGTATGAAACGGCATCTGCGTTCAAAGAAAAAATTCCGATCACTTACGGTTTCGTTGTAAGCAGGTTTTAATTCACCTATGTAAATATCTCCATACGTCGGGGTTCCTGAGAAGCCAATAGACTCTCCGATGCCCAAGAAATTTCCATCCTTTTATGGAAACTGTTTTTTCGTTACGATATTAACAACAACCCTCCCCTGCACAACAACCCTCCCCTGCAAAACAACCCTCCCCTGCACAACAACCCACCCCTGCACAACAACCCTCCCCTGCACCCTATCCTTACCCACTTCGAATCCTCATTCCCTCTTTCTTCAGCATTCATTTTTTGTATCAGTCTCTTTCGTCGTCAACTTACAGTCTGTTTTACCTCGGGTCCGTAGTCACTTCCACAGTGAGTCCCCACAGAATGCAGTCTAGTACTTTCTTTTTACGGGGACCACGGTGGCACAGTGGTTAAGGTGCTGTGGTACAAATCGGAAGGTCACTGTTTCGATTCCAGCTGGTGTCAATGGTATTTTTCACTGACATAATCCTTCCGATCGCACTATGGCCCTGGGGTCGACTCAGCCTCTAACAGAAATGAGTACCAGGATTATTTCATGGGGGTAAAGGCGGCTGGTGCGTAAGGCTGACAACCTTACCACCATCCTAGACCGTTGTCATGAAATCTGGGAACATTAACTTCCTGGAACCCTCTGGGCCATTTCAGGCCTGTAACGGTACTGCTTTACCTTTTCACTCCCTTTTCCAATTACCAGTATACCCTCCTTTCCTTAAGGTCATCCAGTAGCTGCTGTTTCGTCTTTCTCGTCTTTCCGTCACTTCTGTCCTTCCCCCCATCTTTTCTTCAATAATGTGGATTCAGAAGTATTTTCTACGCAAGATCTGACCAATCCAGTTTGTCTTCCTTCTATTTATTGTATGTAGGATACTTATGTCCTTGATACTATGTAATACTTCTTCATTTCTCGAACGATCTGTCCAAATGATCTTCATCAACCTTCTCCTTCACCTCATTTTAAAACTTTCCATGTATTTTTTATCTACTACAGAAGTGTCCAGATTTTATCCCCATACAAAGCTGGCTCCAAATGTAACACTTTACTGTCTTCTACCTTAATATAGATATCGTTTGTTTGGAGCAATCAGCGCTCTTAACAGGCCTAAAAATTTTTATTCCTCCGCATAGGGAATATGTTTAATTGTTTCAGCCACTCTGTGTTGTGCCGATTTAGTAAAGGAATGAGCCATTATAGCGATAAATTTCTAGAACTATATTCGAGCAATGCCTGATTTTATACCTGACCTGTGTCGACAATCCTTTTCGCAGTTACTTCAGGATGTTTGGCAGGATCGCACCCACCTTACGCCACGACGGCCGTCACATTCGGACACATCAGTCGTCCTACCATCGACGCTGTATAGCCTGAGATACCGACTAAAACTAAACTCCGTGGCCTTAGTCCGCACGCGAACTATACCGACAGAGCGGCCGCCGCCTGTCGGCGAAGTTAGTGCCAACTTTTGCGGATAGAGGGGTGTCACGTGGTTAGCGCAACGGGTCCCCACAGCCGTTAATCTCTGTTTTCTAGACCTGGAGCCGCTACTTTTTTCATTCAAGTAG
>Ga0123352_10018573_pt1 | contig 11083 bp, 3 predicted proteins | sample TergutLab28metaG_FD_89700 | JGI IMG/M metagenome (GOLD analysis project Ga0123352, IMG submission 89700) | Labiotermes labralis P1 segment gut microbial communities from Petit-Saut dam, French Guiana - Lab288 P1 | ecosystem: Host-associated > Arthropoda: Insects > Digestive system > Gut ... | reverse complement strand
TTATTTTATTGTAATTCCTATAGGCTCAACATGTTTCGGGCACTACTATGCCCATCATCAGGAGCTCGCGACTATAATGTTGATTACCACATTGGTCGTTCTGTCCTTGGTTTGCTGTAGGTTGGAGGTTAGGTGCCCGAAACATGCTGAACCTATAAGAAGTGCAATAAAATAATAAATAGCATCTAGTTGGTTTTTATTCTTCAGTTCTGTAGTTACGTATTTCACCGATGCGTTTTGCACTCACTTAGTCACAAGTAGTCACATTTTACGTCACTTATTGTCACACATAACTTGCTATTTTCCACGTAAAGAGGATTTAAGTTCTGTAAGCACTGAAAACACACGTCTGGTACTAAGAATGCGCCACCGCGATCCTGGCTTCTCCAAGGTAACGCAGTTGTCACGAACATGCACGGATATAGCTATTACACCAACACGTGCTTAGGCGTTACTGTTCACAAGATAGCTGCCACATGGAAGTCTGAAGGCAGTCACGATCTGATGAGAGTTGTGTGTATTCACCTTTACAGTCATAAAACCGCACTGAGAGAGCAGATGTACCAACGATTCTGACACATTTTCTGGCGTCTTTTTTTTTGTGATGGTAATTGAATGAGACATATTTCATATATCATGAAGAATAACACTTCTAATATTTCAAGAATATTGGCAGACAAGATCAAAACAACACACTGTTAGGTCTTGATTATTCTGGAAAAATGTGTAGGTTTAAGTTGACACATCGTTATTCGCGTTGCGGGACAACATCGGTCTCGATGTCAAGGGTCAAGTATTTCTTCGTGGACTGCTTGACCCTAAGGGATAAGCTCGACACATTGTCCCGAAACTTCGGTAGCCAACTACCAACCTACCCGGCGCAAAATCCCAGAAGTGTAAAGACGTCATTCACACCACGGCGAAAGACTGGTACTGTCAGATGCGGTGTTATCATTTGAACGTGAAGTAGCACACATGTTATGGTCTTATAGTCACGAAAGCGTGCCGTCTCACCGACGTCGCGGACGAGAGTGTTGCCTCCATCTTCGGTAGGAGATGTACTCATTTAAGCTTGAAGATGTAACTCTGTTTTACTAACCGTCGTTTCATGAAGATTGCGCGCGTGTATATGTGTCAGCATGAGTGGAGGTACAGGTCCACGTATTCTTAACCCCGGCTCTGCATTCGGAAGAAAGTTCACAACACGACCCGTTCTCTCTAACTACTTTGTCCGTTCCGCAGTAAAGCTGGCCGAGCCGGACACAATGCAGAAGAAGCTGCTGTCTTTCCCTGTTGAGAATGTAACTCCTGGTCCCCGGCCACGCATCCAGTATCACTGCACTGACTGATCTATCCGTATGAAAGTAAACAGCTACGAAAATAAATCCCAGATCTTCTATATTATTTTGTTCTTGTGTCACTCATCTTGTTTCAAATTTCAGCCTATTACGTTACGTTATTCTCTGTCTCCATGAGTTTTTGTGAGATATGTGTACGGGTTAAAATTCATTGAAAAAAAATTGGGTAGAAAAGTGTAACTAACAAGAGACACAAAATATATGAAATTATATGAAAGATGACTAGCTCCGAAAATTCACTGACATTCGAAGAGAAGGATAGTAGAAGTAAGCCTGTGTATATACTCGTATTTAAATCTGATAACGATAATATACACTGACAGGGCCGTAGTAAAACGGTGCAGTTAAAAAATTTGATTGTAAATCCAATTTCTATGCAGCGCTATTCAAATGCACTGCTCTTTCGTGCGGACAGCAGCTGTAGTCACTGAAATCTGTCAACACTTCAACATAAATCGAAGCCCGCTTTCCTGCCATTATCTTTAATAAGAATTTCAGTTTCTCATCCATTTTTCACACCGTTGCCTAAATTGGCATTTTAACGCTGATTATATTTCTAAACCTAGCATTACTGAATACACATGATTCAATGTTTCATGGTACAGGAGTTGTCGGTTTATCCCGTTTCTTTACTCATATAATTTCCTTTCATTAATGTGTTATTCGTAATTCGTTCACTTTTTATCACCCATTTTACAGGCCACGAAAGCCCTTAGGGTGAATAGAGGTATAGCTGTACTCTTTCTAGGATCTCGGCACTAGATGGGGTGGGGGTCAGCCCCACGCCCTGGCTGCCTCTACCCCCGGGAAAGACCCGGAGGCTGGGTTGGCCCCAGGGCCGGTCTGGAGGGGCGGGAAATTTCGTCCCCACCGGGATTCGATCCCGGACCGTTCAGCCCGTAGTCAGTCGCTATACCGACTGAGCTACACGGCCCACAATTCGTTCAATATGTTTCTTAATTCTCTATTTCACGTTTTTTTATTTATACTAAGGTGGTATATTTGCGGTGTTTACTAGTCACTGGATTCTTTATTGTTCTCTAGTACAGCAATAAATCGATCTAATTGCCATATTCTCACATAAAAAGCCGTAGACGTCAGTAAAAGAAGAATGTGGATTATCCTAAGATTTATAAATGGAGCTTTATTCGCAGTGTTGTTTTTTGTTATTTTTTAGAATCTTTCACTGCCTTTATTTAATCTTATTTATGTTCCCCTGTTTCACTTTTGTCATTATGTAAATATTTATTCAAATTGGTTACGGGAACAATTTTGTAACTTGTCTTGGAACATGTTGTACATACTTTCTTTGTAATAAATCTCTTTTTTTAACTAAAGAAAGCCTTACGCCCGTATCACACGATGTTGAACAAATTTAAGTTTTAAGGACGTTATCGTTAACAATTTTTATAAGAGTAATTGATTGCAAACATTTTCCACAATATGGTTTATGCAACCACTTTACAAAGACGCGTAACGTACATTACTTTGAATTATTCACATTAAACGTAATGCCTTTTACTCCGGTTCCTTTATTTGCAATCTCTTCTGTTTGAATATCCGACATATAAATGACATTTCTGTATTCCAAAAGGGAGTATCTAGAAGGCCTAATTAGTGAGAGCTGAGGAAGTTTAATGTGACGCAAAAGTCACGTGACACACGATGTTTAACAACAGAGAAACCGTGCAAAAGATAATAAGCAGTTTTTTCAAAACTTACGTATGTGAATGCGTTGCGGAAAGATTTAGACAATGTGTATATGTAGATGGGAGATACTTTTGTTGTTTCGCATATTCAGCGAGTGTATTTTTTCAATAAATTTCAATTAACTTATTGCCCCTTAAGGTAAAGGGACTTTTACGACACTCCGGACACTAATGAATGCCGAACGATAAAAAACAAGTTTCACGTCTTAATGACATAAATCATCAAGGCTGTAATTACATATATTTATTTAATATATGAATTCGGTTTCATGTCTTTCTTATGTATGACTTTAGACCGCGAGAAAAGAGCTTCATTCTATACATGTAATATACCGACGCGTTGTTTGCATTAAAATACGGTCATCATGCCATATGAAGTTTCTTAGAAGGGAGTGAACGATGTTGTACCGTACGTGTGGGTAGAATGGAACGTACAGCCAAGCGGGAAACTCAGAGCCCTTCTTTTACGAAGCGTGTCGTTGTGCAACCAAAAGTGAAAAACAGAAGTAACAAAAGAAAATTTAATCTTCAGAAATTAGGAAATTTAATGTAAGAAACGGGCCGGTCCCAGTGGCCGCGCGGTCTAAGGCGTAGGTCTGCGGCCGCTCGCCTGCTGAGATCGTGGGCTCGAATCCCACCGGAGGCATGGATGTTCGTCTGTGTGAGTGTTGTGTGTTGTCAGGTAAAGGCCTCTGCGACGAGCTCATCATTCGTCCAGAGGAGTCCTACCGACTGTTGTGATGCGTCGTTGCGTGTGATCTAGAAGCCTCAAGCATGAGGAGGCCCTGGCCCGCGTTGGGCCGCAGCGCCAAAAAAAAGTATGAAAAGAAAATAGTTCTATTGAAAACTTCATTGTTGGTGCGAATTTAGAAACAAGAAAAATACATATATAAAATATTCTCATACAAGATTTGTACTTAATTTGCTTTTTACATTTACCGTCTTACAAAAGCAAAGGTCTTCCAAATTCATAAGAGGATGTGAGCTTAAAGGTAACAACACAATAGTAGAAAACACAGCCAACTTGTTTAGAAAAATGCTCTAAAATAGTGTGCTAAAACACGCGAAATGTATCGGGACTGCTGTGTTTTCATGAAAGTTTGATATTAGCAATTTAAAACTTATCAAAGAAAATAGTTTTTTTTAATTGGACAGGCAGCTTATATCTACTTTTCTGTTTGTAGATCGATGGATCGATTTTTCGTGATGTCTTACAACGTTGTTTCTTCGTCACATGTTGGTTGCTACAGACTGTGTAATGTAGAATGCCGTGTTTTTGCTGAGGAGAGCTGGCTGTCCTCAGTATATTAACACTGTACAATTATGTAATTAATTGCCACAGGTTCACAGATGTGTGTTGAGTCAGGGAATGGCGGTTTTAAACGTCTGATTTACATTTAGCTATGTAAACCACATTTGTATGTTTCTTGTTACTCTAACATATAGGTAATTAATCAGTCAGTTACAGCTGGGAACATAATTAAAATATGAGGAATTTGTGACTGGGAATTACACTAAAAAAAATGGACCCATATATTAAGGTATCAGGTTTTGGATCACTCTGTAGGTACAGAGTGCTTCAAAAAGAATTTAACATTTTCAAAAAAAATTTTTTTTTAAACAGGTGTCCCCCTAGTGTCGGTAATGGTTACCAATTCTAGCGACAAAAAGCCGTAAAAATTTAGAATAATTTCAAACTTTTATGCGTACGGGATGTTCGTTTGATTCTTAGTTGTTAAATAATAAGTTCTGAAATTGTTTTTTACTTTTGGAATCATGCCGTATTTAGATAACGTACAATTTCTCACGGAATATTAATTACCATATAAGTAATAAGTAAAATATTTGAGTTTATCACATTGAATATTTATGTATGGAAGTTATTTTGTCATCTTCAATATACATTCTACCACACGTATCTGGTAAGATTCCCTAAATTATTATAATCTTTTTGTGTATAAAGAATTAGGACGATGAACGAATTCCAAATAAGCGACCTTAAACAACAATATTTATAGCATTATTAAAACTGTGTCTTTCACCATAACTCTATTGAATATCAGATGGTGCTATAGCAGAAACCGCTTAACGCCCTTTTGACCTTCAGACGAATGTCACTGATTTGTATCACTGCATGAAAACCAAGACACGAGCCTTCTGTGACGTGGATTTGCGGTTAACTTGCCGAGCTGAGTGTACCATTGCTGAAAGATGCAAGTTGTACGGCTCGTGCAAAGTAGGCAAGTGTGTCGGAAAGTGAACGGCGGAGAAGTGTATTGTACAATACAGCAGTGTAGCGGGCACTGTGGTAGGGTTTCACCGCCATATCTGCTTCCAGGGATCCTCTAAATTTGTATAATCAGTACACGCAGCCGGATTTTCGAAAATGCTTTCTAGCTCGGTATAAATGCCTGAAACGTATAAAGAAGAAGCTCCAAGGATCCCGACGTATTACGCAGTGTCGACTAGTAAGTATTTACGGGCGCTTTGAAACATCAAACGGATTTCTTGAATCTGAAGTTAAAGGGATTACGGCTTTTCGAAACGTCGGTGACTTTACCGGTTGATAAGGCGTAACATAACGCGAATACTTGAATCTTCAACAACACAGACGGCTGAGAGAAACCTGAATCCCGCATCTAACAACGTTGTTTGTATATCTAATCCTAAGTGGTCTTCGAAAGGTAAAGCGGACCCATTACAAGCCTGGACAGACCCTGAGGTTTTCAGGAGGTTGAGGCTCACAGATTTAAAGACACTCGGCACATGCATATGGTAAGGTTGTCAGCTCTACCAACGGGCCGCCTTTACCCCCAGGAAATATTCTTGGTACTCATTTCTGTTAGAGGCTGAGTCAAACCCAGGGCCATAATGCGGCCAGCTAAGTGGTCTTAGATGTCTCAAAATAACCCGTGTAGAAATTTTGTTCTAATTTGGTTCATAAAAAAGGCAGAGTTTTTTAAAACTTAGTTATGCCTCAATTCATGCAACAAGTCTCACGCATTTTGTCCTTACCAGAGCAAGAGACACCGTCTCAAGTTGTGATATACGTGCAGTGAATAAATAGAATATTCAGAAATGTGAATTCATTTGCTGGATTGGTGCTGTCCGAAGTTTTGAAGGAATGTGTTATCTTCACCTGGAATGGTCGATGCATTGTACATATTTTTGGAATCGACTGTTTGAAATGAAGACTTTACGTTGCTTCGAAATTTCGGGAACCAAAACCCCACCGACATGACGCCACATCCGAGAAGACCCCAACTGTTAAAACCTCACAATTAACAAGAAAATGTAAAACATCGCGTGGTCGCATGATTATTCTTAACGTCAAAAATAGAAACATGTATTCAGTTTCGCGCTCCAGCCGCTTGATTTTCATCCCAAGTAAAGAGAGTGCATTTTATCCAATGGAAATCGGGTGGATTCCACAGCCGAACTGGACATGGTAAAGGACAATAACATTTCTACACTTATCGAGAACTGAACCCCGGTTCAATAGTAATCTCGATCCCTTCACAATCCATAAACTGTCACTACACTGCCTGAACTAACTCCGGTCGCTGAGGTATTGTCATTTTACGATTTGTATTATACACAAGGAATGTCAGACACTAAATCAAAGCGAACATTAATGTCTACGATTGTGAGGGAGTCAATGCTAAAAAAGCTGCATGCATTGGTAACATCTCAGATACTGTTAGACAGTGCTGACATTTCACAAAATATCACAAAATTGCTGAGAGACTGAAATATCTCGCTGTAGATATGATTCTCTGCTTGTATGTAGAGGAATGTCATGACTCATGCTTTTCTACCTGTGTCTAATAAGGAGAGTAATGACCATCTGTGTATAGCTTCTTATACACTTTCAGAGATATTTATGTGACATACGAGTTTGTGGTAATTACACATTTACAATTTATAATCTCATTTTCAATTTGAGAGAAGGATAATCACCGCCATTTTCATCAAGTAAATGGTGTTAAGCAAACAGTTAATTACACACTGACTTAATTTGTTGGAAGGTGAAATAGCAATTTATATCAGACTTCGTTCTGCAGTCTTGGAGGGATATAAGAACAAGTGTCGCTTACAGCATGGTGAAAGAATTCTCAGATGCAACCATTAGTAATCTTCACGATTGGATGGAGCGTTTTTTGTGGAGTGCTTCATCGTACTAACAACATAAGAAGGAACAATCTTATGTTATACCTAAACCTATGTAGACTAGAATAGAAGTGACAGTACTTTTCTATCCATTGCTCCCTGATCTCCGCAAGAGATCGGTTTTCGGTAGGTTCCTTCGCTGCGCCCCTTTGTACTTCCGGTAACGGTAACTGACAGACGGAGATGAGTATCAAGCATTGATAGGAAGATATTGACAGGGGAAAGCCGAGGTACTCGGAGAAAAATCAATGCCAGTGACATTTTGTTCATCACAATTCACACAAGGACCGATCTGGAATCGAAGACAGACCACAGCGATGACTTTACGTGAACCATGGTACGGCTTTGAAGACTAATATTAACCTGCATTACGTATTCAGTGCATAGCTGTGAGAAAAAAGTCTGGAAACATTACAAATACCGATCGGTGAGTGCTGCATAGGGATGTAATGGGTATATGTAGTGAGAATCACACAGATCGTGTAACATATTGTGAGGGCACAGCGGAGAAATTTTAATGGTGTGTCAATACATATGCTAACCACGAGGCTTTAAAGGGTTAAGGATGAGCATTCAGCTGTAACCATTTCGTCGGGATATTTACAAGTCTTGAGTTTACTAGATCATGGGAGTCCAATGTTTATATATCAAGGGACCAGAGTTACTACTGTGGGCTGGTTCGCGGACGGCAAGTGGAAAAATATCAATAGATGGTGTATTTAACCGCCTAAATTATTTCGTGCTATTTACAGTGTTTAGTTTGGACTTAATTTTAAGGAAGAAACTGATAAAGTGCTACATGTCGAGCATAACTTTATATTGTACTGAAACTTGGAATGTCGTACGTACAGTAAAAAGAATTAAAGATATCTGGATTGGTCAGAACTGGCGTAAGAACTGCCTTCTAAAACACGTTATTGAAGGAAACGTAGAAGCAAGAATAGAAGTGACAGGAAGACGAAGAAGAAGGTGTAAGCAGCTACTGGATAAGCTTATGGAAACGAAGGAATACTTAAAATTGAAAGCTTAAGCACTAGATCACACTGTGTGGATAATTCGCTTTGAAAGGGCAATGTACTTGTCGTAAGACAGACTGCAGAATAATAAAATGGATAATGTTACTTAATTTACCAATGTGGCTGCGGGCCGCATAATATACCTGGCGAGCCTCATGCAGTTTGCGGGCTGCAGGTTGGAAACTCATGGACTAGAGTGTGATAAAATTCTATTGTTCCTTGCATTCTACTTGAGGAGTCAAAGAAAAACGTGGCAATTGTTCACACCGCACTTCCTTTTCGATATCTAACATCTCCCGAACATATCATGCCATTTGCTGACATTCTAATCTTCACGTGACATTTAACGCGCAGGACCCATGAACTCAAGAACAGGAACCAATAAAGATGCACATCTGTTGGTGAAATACGTTCGTTGACAGACCAGTGCAAACACGAATTGGGAGCATTAAAACCGATTCATTCATGTGGAAGAAGTAATTATGTTAGCTAATTGGTCACATGAATTTTTTCTTTTTCGTCTTAGCAAGTTTACTTTCAATTGCTGAGAGAATAATTTAAATACTCTTCAATTAGGCTGTTTTTTTTTCTTATTTTATGCATAACAGAGTTGCTTTTTTCTCAGTGGAAAGTGCTTACTTAAATATATTTTGCATTAGCGAAAACCAGCCGTCTATTACCTTGATTTATTTTTTCCTTCGAAATGTTTTAATGTGTGTCGCTCGAATTGTAGCTCCAGTTTGCAGCCGAAGTCCAGTGCCGAAATTCCCCAATGCATGTAGCTGCGTATTTCAGCCCCAACAAGGACATTAATATCTATTTCTGTAGGCGTCCTTCCGGCCGATCCATGTGTCCGCGCGGTGGGTCTGCGGCCACTCAATTGCTGGGGCTGTGAGTTCGAATCCCGCCGGGGGATTGGATATTTGTCTGTTGTGAGTGTTGTGTGTTTTGAAGCAGAGGTCTCTGCGTCGGACTGGTCACACTTGAATTTGGTGTGACTAAGTGATTATGAGACCTCGCCAGGGAGGAGGCCTACACCACTAGGGGCTGTTGCATCCATGGGTTGATTTTATTCCACCGTCACTAACTTTCAACCATACATTAGTGCAAAATAAAGAATTATATTGGCGAGATTTGAGATTATCTCAGCCTTCAACAAGACTTTGAATCTTCAATAACAAAAGTCGCTCCGTCTTTACTGGCTAGACAAAAACGTCAGTATAATCAGGACGTTTAGGCCTATGACCCTATACTCCTGAACGGGATGGTGTCTAGACATAAAATTCTTATCGTAATTTTTACGCACTACATGTACTGAATTTGTAGGTGGAAACGTGTGTTTGGCAGTGATTTGGTGCGTGCATGCATAGGGATAGTTGTATGCTTCATTTTTTTAAAAACCTAAAATAAGGACAAGAGCTACTGTTTGTCAGAGTGTGTAGTAGTTACGAACAAGAACCGACAGTGATGACAGTAAACAGCTGGGTATCTACGATTCAGTAGGTATTAGAGTTTCTTTCATTTGTGGCAAAATATTTACAGCTGACAACAAGATAGCAGCACCTTTTAGTGTATGCAGTTATTCTGTTTAGTTTTTTTTTTTGACTTAGTGTACATTGTAGCTGGCTTTTAGGAACTTAACCCTTTAAACGCCGAGTTAAATCCCATCTGCCCTTTGCTGGCATTATTCGGAGCTCACCATACTCTCCACGTTAGCAGGTAAATGGTTAAATAGTGTTGTCGAATTTCGTTGCCTTCGAAAAAAATCTTTTTGCGGGTAAATCTATGTCTATGGACGTTGTTAATTTAATAGCTATTTTGCAGATTCAATTCATAGTTGACGACCGCCACTATTTGAACACAAACAAAAGTACCCGCGTTTTCGTATATTTACGAATCTTTGGAACTCAACCCCGTGTAATTTTGCGACGAACTCTATTGTGTGTCCGTACAAGTAAGTATTTCTGAACGTCACACCCTTTGAAACAAACGATTTAATTGTATGTATTCCATGGATGTAAACACGATGGGATCCCAAAGTGTGCATAGCATCTTGTGACTCAAATGACAAAAATAGTCCTGAAGATGACTAATCTATAGTCGAAACATGTAGCCTGTATAATTACCTTGAGTAATAAAGTGGTTGTGTTGACGTACACTTTTAAGTATTATATTACATTTATAAGCACATCGTGATGCTTCCACTCAAATAGTATTACTTACTTCTGTTACATTAAAGTAACTGAGAAAATTTCTGAGTTGATTTGCATGAGGGTGCTCACTGTGTCTGGACACACACCCGGATTTACACTCTTATCACTAGCAACAGAAATTTATCAGTAAGTGCTGAACTTCTTAATTGCAAGTTATGACTTTCCTTTCATTTTAGGGGGGAGGGGTTATTTACCGCCTGTTGTGTGGTAGAAAGAAGAGCCACCAATCATAGGGATGACAAGAAGAATGTTCCCAATTTCCTGCTGGTATCCTCCTTAAATTACTTTCGAGTTCCTTCATAAAGTCTATAGAATCGTACATGCTGATACTGCATACACCAGGTCCTTGTCTTACGCCGCAGTTCTATTCTTGAAATGGGCGTAAATCAAAGCGCATAAATGTGAAGTGATATTCCCAAGACAAATAATACAGGGGGTAGTGGTTAGCGTAACAGAGCGCAGCTAGCCAAAGGGCGTTAAACAAAAAATTGCTCACTTACTCCATGGTGCAGAGTCCTTCTTGAGAAGCTAACTGGTTTGCAGCTAGTCAAGAAACTCCCCACATTTCACGGAACCCGAAGGTTCATTACCGCACTCACAAGCGTCCGCCACCTGTC
>Ga0123352_10018572_pt1 | contig 11084 bp, 4 predicted proteins | sample TergutLab28metaG_FD_89700 | JGI IMG/M metagenome (GOLD analysis project Ga0123352, IMG submission 89700) | Labiotermes labralis P1 segment gut microbial communities from Petit-Saut dam, French Guiana - Lab288 P1 | ecosystem: Host-associated > Arthropoda: Insects > Digestive system > Gut ... | reverse complement strand
TCAAGCTGTAAACACAGTCAAGTGCTCCTGATGATGGGCGAAATTATCGACCGAAACATGTTGAGCTGATTGAAACTGTTAATAAAATTATTATTGTTGCATCTAGTTGGCTGTTTGTATTATTGTATCAATGATGCACGCTTACACAAATATCAAAGTTTGAATATCAAGTAGTGTTGTGACGGATGCCTGTCAGGATATTATGAATAAAGCGAACACGCAGTGTACTAAACCTTAACTTACACCTGAATCTACCATTATTATTATTGTTGTTGTTTAATGACGCCTCTCGGTAGGCTATACAGCGTTCTTAGTAAAATGATAAATCCGAAACCAAGCGCAACAATGGCGGGTGGTATCGTTACATCTGACATAAACTTTTCCCGTCCACAATACTTTCACTGATTTATTTTCAGGGAGTTTCAAAGAAAAGTATAATAATAATAATAATAATAATAATTATTATTATTATTATTATTAATTTCCCGTTCTATAATATCACCTTTAAAAAAGAAGTAAAATCTCGTCTGTTGTGCACAACAAAACACACCGCGCGAGACGATGTTTAAGAGCTTGTTTTCCTCTGAATGAGGCGCAGAGAGGAAGGAGCGGAGTCAGAGCCGATATGAGAGTTGGAACAGCGAAACGTCCAGTAGCACATTCACGCACAAATAAATCTGTTGACAGCCATTCGTTCTTCCATTGAATTTCCCCTTAGAATTGATTTGTGATATTCGGAAGTCATTGTCGAATGAAAGAAGGGTATCAAGGTGGTTCCATATGGTTGTTTAGGCCAAGAATGATTTATCTGATTTTAGCCGCAAGTTTAGAAATTAAAAAAAATTATATATATAGGTATATTGTGAAGGATAAACGATATTTGTAACTTTGTATCACATCATAGGGATTCATATAATGATAATTCCTTTCTTATTTACAATATTGGGAGTATCTATTCAGAGGACGTTCAAGTGTTCAAATTCCCCTTCTTCTCTGCCCAAATCTAACATGACACAAAGGAAGAGTTTTTGGTATAGGACAGACGTCACTGGGCAAAGAGAGTTTGACAATTGTGAAACCAGTGGGCTGCGGGCTGTGCTATCCAGGAATCGTCTTTCGATTTCCGGTAAGTGGAAGAGGTACGTCTGTTCATGCACGAGACAAATTTCTTTGCTTTGTTGGCCGTCCTGTTACTTTTTGTTCAGTTGTAGTTTTGTACATACTGAGTCTTGTTCCGTTGTGATATTGACCATCCTGGAATTAATTGGCAAAGTAAAATGGCCGCCAAACAGTGCCAGGTTTCCAAAGCATCCAAACAGGCTATAACTCGTTTTACGAGGACAAAACGGCTGTGGCCTGAAGATTCCTACTCGCCTCCGTACATAGCTGAGTTTAAGAATGAGTGCAGATATATCTGCTGCCCCTTAAGCCTCATGTTGTGCAAAGGGACAAATTTGTCAACGGTATGAATAACGTGGATGCTACATCAACATCTCAAATTACAGGCAGCCCCGGGCTTTGTGCATTGAAGTCGCAAAGTAAACCTGGATCTGTTTAACAGTCATTATCTGTCGGTGTGCCCTGTGTTGTTAATCACTGTCTAAGAAAAATGTCCCCAGACATGCAGTCACAAGTACCTTGCCATATCTACAAATTTAACATTCATAGGTCCGTGCGTCGCTAATATATTCGCAGAGTATAACCAAAAAGATGCAACGTTTCACAATTTATTTATTTCTGTAAGACGCTCTACATGTTTCAGACGGTTTTTCCGTCAATCATCAGGAGCTCAAAACTGCACATACAGCGTCAGGTGTTTGTCAGACCGTTACTGCTACGCTGTATGTGCAGTTTTGAACTTCTAATGATGGACGGAAAAACAGTCTGAAACATGTAGAGCGTCTTACAGAAATAAAGAAATTATGAAAAGTTGCATTTGTTGGTTATACTCAGCGAACTTGCCTTATTTCTTTCAGAGTTCCGGTTGCTTTCTGTACGACTTCTTAGACCTCACTGGCTTTCGTGTGTATCTGTTGCAGATACCAGATGTGAGGTAACAAGGCTAATTAACAACAACCACCATGAAATTATTAATATGAAATTATTATGTGAATGTTTTTAAAATTACTTTAGCAAGGAACAACGTAGCTCCCTGAGGATGATCTTAGGATCGAAACATGTCGGAGCGATCTCAAGTGTTTTAATGTGAAATTTTATATAAGTGTATTTGTTGGTTAATAATTAAAGTGATACTACGAAATGCACTGTGCAACATTGAGGATCACTATATATATATACACAGAATTTAATAAACCTGTCTTACTTGAGGTACTAGAAATATTCATAAGAAATAATACTGACAACGTGATACACACACAGAGTTAAAAGTTGGTAACGGATCTAATTACACTGAATACAGGGGAAAATACTGTGTAAATTCAGAAAAAGCAGCCAGAAAAATTTCGGTTCTCCAGATATCTTTGCACAAACCACGCTTACTCACGCCATTGCTCTGGTTCCGTGCTATTCTGCCTTAAATCACATAACGTAAAAAGATTTAAGTTCTAGTCTACTGTCTCTTAAACTTACAAGGTTAAGTATAAGATCTTATATAGTGAACTGATACTTCAAATATTCTATGCGATATTTCGTGGGAAAAAATAACAAAGAGAGAGACGACAATTAACAAAAAACCCAAAGATAAAGATCTGTCAGTAATATGCCATAGGAGGTACAGAGGGGAAACAGAAATGTAGCTCCACGCATTCCTAAACTCGACGGTAGTTTGGGTGGGTGTTTATCGCCACGACGGGGACTCTTTACCACAGGGAAATGATCCCAGTAGATTACTCATCGTGATGGGGGCTGGGTTATCCCCAGAGGCTGATGAAAAAGGAAATGGATATAAAATGTATTGCCCTTCCGCCTTCATATCCCAATTCCTCAGAATCTATTGTAATAATATTCCCATCTATTTCTAGGTCTTCTAAACGGCTTCTTTTCTTCAGGTTTTCCAACCAGAATACTGCACCAGTTTTACTCCCACATGAGTACAAATTGTTTCTCATTCCATTTTTTCTGAGTTTAATATATGAATAATATTAGGCTACAAGAATGAACCATGATGCACAACATAACAATGTTCTCCTGTCTCCTGTCACTTTTTATCTTTTAGATCCAAATGTCTTTCTCGGGTACATGTCCTCCTACACACTTGACTTATATTCTTCCCATAATTTCAGTTAATGTGTTTAGCATGTGACGGTACATCCTATTTTGACTTGCAAATTATACCTGCCCTTCTAAATGTAGTGATCGAAAATTATACACGGTTATCCGTAACAGTTATGATAGCAGTCAGATTAGCTTGATAATTTTAGGCCTGGGTGACAATTCAAATTTTTCGGTATTCCTTACTTTCTGCCAGAAATGTCATCTAATCCAAACATTTTAGGGGTACCAAAACAAAAAGGATGGGAAAAGAGGGGCAACATACATGAAAGGGACAGGAAAACAATGAATACAACGTTTTGGTGGAAATTTCAAAAGAAGATTCATCTTTGGATACGATGTTTTAGGGTTAAGTAAATAATTAAAATGGTTGTTAAAAATTAAAAATTGTGAACTAACTTCCTGGCTCAGAGTAAAATGCAGTATCAAATTTGTGTGAATAAGAGAAAGACACTTTGCACTCAATCGGTAGGCAATATCTCGCACAGCTGAACTCCCTTTCAAATGTACACTTACCAAGATGTTCTTACAATCACAGCCGCTTCCTGAACATTGAGATCTCCGAATTTCATTTTTGTGTCAGTGTTAGGTAAAGAATAACACAAAAATCACTGGCAATGACACCCTCCACACAAACTCTTTCAGCTTTACACAAGCCTTACGCAAGTCCTGTATTCAGCCAGATTCTCTTGCCATTGTCAGAGAGTGACGGAAACGCCCGGCGGCTGTGATGTAAGCATAAAGTATGAGTCGGGCCTACATGACAAGAATTAAACTTTATAGAAGTAGTAATGGTGCACGGATACTAATGAATCCCAAGACGCGAGGGCGCTGTCGTCTCGTGTTTGTACTATTGTCTTCCCGAATTATAAAGCAGCAACAAGCCAGCAGGAGGTATGTATACCTGAGCTTAAAAAAAGCCAGTTGAATGGGCGTTCACTTACTGTGTTGAAGCGATAGTTTTAAAATAATTTAAACAAAAGTTATTTGACTCCATTGCGTTATGAAATGGGTGGATAAAATGTTTAGTTTACATATAAGAGAGATTTAATTATGTCAGTAGCTAGTGTTGTGTGAGTTGTGGACAGCATCCTCTGGGTCATGCGCAGAACAATGGCAGGCTGCTTTGATGAAAGCCGTGAAACTTTGTGTTCCACAAAGGGCGATGAATTTCTCGATGAAGGCAGCGACTTTTATTTCCTCAAAAAGAACATTCTATTTAGATAAGTAGCGAATTGAAGAATAAAAACCAACTAGATGTCACTTATTATTTTATTGTGCTTCTTGTAGGTTCAACATGTTTCGGGCATTACTATGACCATCATCAGGAGCTCGCGACTATGATGTTCATTACCACATTGGTCGTTTCGTTCTTGGTTTGTTGTATGTTGGAGGTTAGGTGCAGTTAGGCTGGAGTAGTGTCCGGGCTGCAGCCTAACTGCACCTAACCTCCAACATACAACAAACCAAGAACGAAACGACCAATGTGGTAATGAACATCATAGTCGCGAGCTCCTGATGATAGGCATAGTAATGCCCGAAACATGTTGAGCCTACAAGAAGCACAATAAAATAATAAGTGGTATCCAATTGGTTTTTTATTCTTCTGTTACCACAATGATGCACGGTCCAATAAACATCAAATAGCATATTGTTGGCAGCTATTTTTGCTTTGTTTTCATTGTAAAAAAGGTAAAGTGCACCATTGTACAGGCCGTACGGCCCATAGGTGGAGTAGAGGTATAGCTATACTCTTTCTTGACCACGGCACTAGAAGGGGGTGAGGGGTCAGCAGCACGCCCCGGCCGCTTTCATGAATATGTGAAAAAGGCGCTCTAGAGTCCCTAAAACTTGAACTTAATACCCAAAATCTTACTTTAAGGCAAGTCGACTCCATCCGTAGCTCGCAAGCCACATGTTGCTCGCTGCTGCATTTAAAAGCGTGAAACGTATTTTAACAATTTCTGTGCCAGAGCCGAGGTGGAAGACCGAAAGAAACGTTAAAAACTTGTGAGATGTTTATTTGTGGAGACAGATATTACATTATTATCAAATTCTTTATTTTTCCAACTAATGCACACAAATCGTATTAAATAATTATTAAAACTTTTAGAATCATAAAAGTGGCTCCAACATGTTTCGGTTTTCAAGAACCAACATCATGGAGCTACAGCCTGTGCTTAGCTAAAATTACATTTCTGGTTCCAGTATACATGTCATTATAGATGTTTTCAGTGTCATGGCCGCATGTGTGGCCATGACACGGTATGACACTGTCATACAGGTTATGCTGACTGCATGCTAGCAAGCAGTCAACGTAACCTGTATGACATATACCTGTTGCTGTGTATACAGTACTAGACTCCTGATGATGGACAGAAAACTTGTCCGAAACATGTAGAATACTATTCCAAAAATAAATTTGAGAAATTAGTGCATTTCATTGCTTTTGTTGTAAGAACAGAACCTGGCTATTATATTATGATGCGATTGAAAATTGTTATACTTCGGTGTTAGCCCCTGGTGGCTGAAAGTTCTAGTATGCCTTATCAGAAATTTGGTAATTTGTAGCACAATAATAAATAATGCTTTTCATGTTTATTGTTGAAGTGTAGAGCAGAACATGCCAGACAAGGCACTAACGTCACATCTCTCGCGAGTAGAATCTGTAATCAATTACTGTCATATTCTTTGTTAACATAAACCGGCTCTCATTGCTGGCCGCAGGTGTGTGCAAGATTTGTTGCACTTTGACATCGCAGTAAACGTGTCCTTTAGAATTTAAATCTTTTCCACGTTATATTCCCTTGCGTCGCTTTGTTATAAGAAGTCATCTCAACCCTGAAAGTTATGTTATATAAAATGTCATTTCTGTCCAACTTCTCCTTTCTTCAGTTCCATTTCTAGGCCGTAAAAGTGGCTTGAACCTCGGGTTAACAGCCCCTGTGTGAGATGTGACGTATCGCTCCGTCAGATTCAAACTACGGTGCTTTAGAGAAAAGAAAGAAAGTCGTTGCTTAGCTGAACTTCACAGTTCAGTCACATGATTCTCTCCCAGCAGCTGAGTTACGGCGCGTTACCCATAATTCAAAGTAGGAAACTACCGTAATAGCTTTTGGTAATAACCCGAAACGATTACACAGGAATATAAAATATGTATGCTGCAGTCATGCCGGCTCTGTGTAGGGGATGCACAGGGAAAGAGTCTAGTAGCAGGGGTGTAAAAATACCGAGGATCATCTGGACGAGGCGATTGTTTATTTAATGGTGACACTTAGACCCTGTTATTTGTGGTTCCAGAGTTTGAAACTTACTTCTTGACACCTCTCTGGAGCCTAAGAGATAAATTTTACAGCCGTTCCTGTGCTTGTAGCCTAGTCTATTTTTCTATGAGTTTAATAAAGTGAGATAAAATAGGCCTAAATCAGCTGACATCTGAAGAATAAAAAACCAACTAGATGCCAATTATTATTTTATTGTACTTCTTATAGGCTCAACATGTTTCGGGCACTACTATGCCCGTCATCAGGAGCTTGCGACTATAATGTTGATTACCACATTGGTCTTTTCGTTCCTGGTTTCCTGTATGTTGGAGGTAAGGTGCGGTTAGGTTGGAGTAGTGTCCGCGAGCTCCTGATGATGGGCATAGTAGTGCCCGAAACATGTTGAACCTATAAGAAGTACAATAAAATAATAAGTAGCATCTAGTTGGTTTTTTTTCTTCACTTATCACAATGATGCACACTCCAATAAACATCAGATTCAGCCGACATCATTCAGTTCATAATTCACATTCATTCTCCCGTTATGATACACAAATCATTATCCCCTTTAGACACAAAGTAAAATTCAGCCAGTGTTTCAATACTGTAACGCAAAAATGTAAGTCAGATGATTCTGTCATAGGTTCTATATACGTTATTTACAGAAATTATGTCACACACAAGTCCTATAGATGTCCCACCATATGTAGATAGGTCAATATAAATTACCTTTATTGAAGACATCCCTTTATGTTAAATACCAGATAATCTAAACTTATTTAAAATCGGGTTGCACCTTTACATGTGTGCCGCGCAGAGTGCAAGACACAAATCATGCATAGAATAATTGAACTGAGAAATCTCTCTACACTAGAATACAGCATAAAGTTATTAGTATTCCTTATATATTTTTTAAGAATTATTGAGGTTTTATACTTTATATTTTTTATACTTTTTCTCTATTTTTATATTATAAGAAAACAGTGACTATAAGGAAGGGGCCTCTTCGAGTTTATCTTATTAGGTATTTGTAAGATTTTAGTGCTGATATGCCTTATGATTGCGTGAGCAAACCCCGCAACATGTGGCATGCATGTAAAGACACAGCCCAATTTAAAATAAACCTTAGTTGTGTTCGACGGAATAAATGTAATTTATTTAATACATAACTTACTCTACGAATAGGTTCCTTGTAACGTATTCTTCTGTTTGTCGTAATTATCCTCAAATAAATTATAGCGCAAAAAAAGTAGTGCTTGTTTATTTTGAAACAGAACTTTATTAATACTTAATGCCTGTCATTTCATTCCCATTTATAATAGAGACACTACAATTTTTTGCTGCAAAATAGACTTTTATTATTGTAACTTGGATCCCTTTTTTTCTAGCATTGTACACCGACAATTTTCTTACAATTATAGATTTTCCATTTATATTATGGTCACGCGATACGAATGTGTTTGTTATGGGGAACATGGCAATGAGTGACAAAGCAATTTAAGGCAAAGGGTCGAATCCTTATTAACACCGGGAATTTTTCTTCGCGAGTCAAGCGTCTAAAGCATGGCGCTTACAACAGATTTTATTCTGATGCAAAGGTTAACAGTGCATAGAGGTACATTTCCGGGCCGTCTTGGTTTGCTGCTTAAAGACGGCAGGGACAATTTTGCCTCTTTAGACGCCTTCGCCAGACAATTGCGGAAAGCGGCAGTTAGATTTTTGCCATTGCAGAAACTTGACTGTCTCTGAACAGAAATTATTAAAAATTTATATTGGCGCATTTTAAGAAATTATGTTGAACAAATTATTATTGGCTACATTCAGACAATTTACACGACAACCTACGTAAATTTATGATAGGGTCTTGCTGTTCTCTTCTTGGGTTAAGAAATTTACAGAAATACGTTGCAATTTTAAGGAAAACAAAGCTAATTTTGGAATAAAATACATCTGTTAGATAGCATAATATATATATTATTAGATTCGGAAATTGCTATAATGGAATCCAAATAACTTGGCCTGATAAACACATTTTTTCCAAAATTCATGTTCTTCACGATATAGTTACAAGAAATGCGGCGTAGAAAAAGCGGCCAAAGAAGCAATTAACTATCTGTTCATAATATGGTAGCACATAAATACCATTAACATGAAGGGTGGTTTAGGCAGACTTACAGACATAACCATAATTGCGATAGTTATTGCTCTGCGCTTCAAAACCGTTTGCCTATCTGGAAAGAAAGTCGTTGTGTAGGACTTAATGGTACTGAAACATTGCGCAACTACTTACGTAATTACTGTCTAATTAGCTGAATTTGGCTTTTATATTAGGGCGTGAGAAAACCAAACTTTATTTCAATGCCTTGTTTCCATTTTGTGAATATTTGTCCATTACTTATGAGTCAACAAGTTAAAGTTATGCAAAATCACTTCAATTTATCAACCAACAAATGCACATATAATTTCATATAAAACAATTTTAAAACATTTTAATACACTCCGACATGTTTCGATCTTGTCAGATCATCATCAGGGAGCTTTGTTCCTTGCTAAAGTTATGTTACAGTATTCACAATTCAATTGGTATTTGCAAACGAGGTGTTGTGGTAGCATATCATGTTGTGTAGGAATGTGTTGTGGAGCAGTGGCTCGGTGTGCTTCGTATGCTGAGTAATGTGCAAAATGTTTGGAATATTATATTATATTTCGAATGACGTCAGTAGAATATGTATCATTCAAGAGTTGAGTAAAGAGACGTATGTGATGAAACTTTACTTTTATAGGTATTCTGCTAATTTTTTGTGTGGATTAGCAAAAACATGGACCTAAATGGTAGTTGGGGAAAAGTTACTCGGTATTGTATTTTCTTCAAAATATCGGTAAAGTTTCATTCGAAGCAGTTTACTTAAAGAACAGAAACTCTTTGAAGTATTGACTTAAACTATTGCTGTATTAACTGGTAGTTTACTGAGTACATTTTGAGTTACAAAATTATTTCCACATAATAGGAAACACGCACATTACCCGATACGTTGGGCAAGAGTGTGCGGGAAAGTCCAGAAAACAGTACGCATCAGGAGAGTGAAAAAATTTGCAGAGCTTCTTAGTAGAACGGCAGGCACATGTAAACTGGCTTGATTGCTAAACTGTGCAAGATTCATTCCACAATTCTTCACATCTATGACACACTATCCAGTCTTCCCCTGGTGGGTCATCACATACTGTACACCTGAATTACGCATGGAGATAACAGGTCTGTCGACCAGGTTTCTTCTTGCAACTGTCCGTTTACATTTTTCTTCAGAACAAACTTCGTGACACATTATATTACAAGGGAATATCATGACTATAGCACAGTATATACAAGCCTGCAACCCTACAACAAGACACGACGATGACCAGTTGTCCGCTTTACTCTAGTACTCAGACAAATGCCTTCTAATATATTCTTTTTCTGCAATTAACATTTTTATCACTTCAATAGCATTTCAGAGTTCAAAAAAAAGTTCCTTTAACCCTCTAAAGACGAAGCAGACTGCTTTATTTAAAGAACCAGTTCGTACCGCGCAGTAAACACTTTTCACCTCGGTTATAAAAACCACTCAGTTTATGATGTAAGTGGCACAAGTGGCTGTTTGTTCTCAGATAAATACAAAACACATACATACAAATGTGGGCAGAGCGTACAGTTGTTGAATGTTAAACTGTTGGTGCATCACGTGACCAGTAGGCTTTAAAAGGTTAAACGACTCAACTGAACCCTGTCGGAAAAACTAAAAGTGTGAAGAACAAAGAGTGGCGATCTGAACTTGACTGTGCATAAGACTGTAGATTTAATATTTATTTTACATAAATAATATAATAACTACTAATTAGTGGCAATGATCATTGTGGGAAGGATAACATTGTCTTAGAAAGCTTGTCAATAAACGACAGCGTTAATTAGCGCTACACTTGTAGCTGTAAACTCTGTTCTGAAAGTCAACTGATTTTTTCTTTCAAATCAAACAGGAGAAAGTCACTTCTAAACCGAAAATTTACTTGAAGACGGACTGTATCTAGCACGTGATTTCCTTAGCGCCTAACAATTAGGATTTATGAAATTAAGTAAACTAACAAAATCACGTAATATTTCTGTCGAATTGTTATTCTCTAAGGTCCGTCGATGGGCGCCTGTAACAGACAAATACACAATCTTATAACAGTTTGGAGCTCTGACACCTTAGAAATTCGAAATTAATATTTCATTTTCCCTATATAATATAGGCCTATATACGCAGCTCTATGTACCTCGAAGATTAAACATTTTCAAACCTTGCCCAGCTAACATAGTGCTCGTTAAAATATTCCACTTTGGATCTCAGCTTCCCATTCCCTATACAAGAGCAACAATATACATATTCATATGGATATATTCACACACACACACACACACACACATATAACTCCGTGGCCTTAGTCCGTACCCGAACTATACTGACAGAGCGGCCGCCGCCGGTCGGCGAAGTTAGTGCCAACTTTTGCGGATAGAGGGGTGTCACGTGGTCAGCGCAACGGGTCCCCACAGCCGTTAATCTCTGTTTTCTAGAC
>Ga0123352_10018571_pt1 | contig 11084 bp, 8 predicted proteins | sample TergutLab28metaG_FD_89700 | JGI IMG/M metagenome (GOLD analysis project Ga0123352, IMG submission 89700) | Labiotermes labralis P1 segment gut microbial communities from Petit-Saut dam, French Guiana - Lab288 P1 | ecosystem: Host-associated > Arthropoda: Insects > Digestive system > Gut ... | reverse complement strand
TGTGTATGTGTACAGATATTAGAGATATAAACATATTGATATTCTTTGTGTATGTGTACAGATAATAGAGATATAAACATATTGATATTCTTTGTGTATGTGTACAGATATTAGAGATATAAAAATATTGATATTCTTTGTGTATGTGTACAGATAATAGAGATATAAACATATTGATATTCTTTGTGTATATACATATCGAAAAAGTGATTGGTGTCAAGTGGTTTAAAATCCGGAGAACTTAAATACTGTGTGAAATTGCAAATCACTTCATTACCAACAAAATTTGCAAGGAGATCACTTCAGACGCGTAGCAACATAACCTATACCGTCACAGGGCTTGCACACACTTTGAAGAGGCTACCTTCAGTGCATTAAGCGTCCAGAGGACAACGTGAAAATAAATGGATTCACTCTACTGAGGAGGAAAAGTAGACATTCTTTGCGGTAATAAAAGTACAAATACACCACCAGCATAATAATAATAAGTTAATACACGTTGCAATTTCAGGATACAGAAATGTGATTGAAGAAGAAGCCGAGAAGACTCTAAAATATAAAGACCTTACAATAGAAGTACAGCTCATGTTGAATGTAAAAACAAAGGTGATGCCAGTAATAATAGGGGCGACTGGGACTATTTCAGTCATTCAGAAAATACATGAGCGACATAACAGGAAAATATGAGTTACGAGGAAGTACGTAAAGGAACTACAGAAAACAGCCATATTGGCCACTCCACACGTACTTCGGAAGGTAAAGTTAAAAGGTAAAGCAGTCCCATTACAGGCCTGGACAAGCCCAGAAGGTTCCAGGAAGTTCAGGTTCCCAGATTTCGTGACAACAGCAGAAGACGGTGGTAGGTTGTCAGCCTTACGCTCCGGCCGTTTTTACCCCAGGAAATACTCCTGGTACTCATTTCTGTTAGAGGCTGAGTTGACCCCAGGGCCATAGTGCGATCGGAAGGATTATGTGTCAATAAGAAATCCACTGACACCAGCTGGGATCGAAACAGCGACCTTCCGATTTGTAGCACAGCACCTTAACCACTGTGCTACCGCGGTGCCCCACTTCGGAAGGTACTAATGTAAAAATACAATAGATTCAACATTGAAACTAAGGATATAAGCACCATGAATAGTAACAACAGAATAGCTGCAACATTATATTCCCTAGGGACATAGCTTTTCTCAGGAATATAAGTATAAATACCCTGCATGAAGGAGATTATTATTATTATTATTATTATTACTCTAATTAACTCGTATTTAACACGGTAGAGTCATACCACCTCACGCATTTAGTAACAAAGATGAAAGTAATTATGTTTAGCACCTATTGCTGAAAATTACAGTCACCTAAGAACTTCATGACTGTGTTGCATGTAGTTAAGTTCACAGATCTTGGTAAGGTCACGTACTGCAAATATGGTAAGACTAGTCTCTTGAGGACAAAATTTAGTGTATGAGGAATGGCTCCTGGTGCAGGTGTAGTGACAGCTAAGGTACAAACAGGTTCTACTGGTTACCGTTGTTTCACCTCAGTGCTTAACTCTGTATACTTTCTCAGTCTTCGATAAATGTAGGTTAAAAATTACCTGAGATTTTTTAAGATGACATTAATTAAATAAAATATTTTATTGCTTTTCTCTCTCAGATCGATTATGAGGGACAGTTTTGTCCGCACGTATTCCCCTGTTTTAGAACAAACGCGCCAGTTTATTCACTAAGACCTTTGACGGATTTTATTTACAGTAGTGGCTAATTTCATTTATAAGAGAGTATTTTTAGAGAGAGATTTTCAGCAATCGTCAAAGATACCATCCCGCATAATAAATTTTCTGTAATTTTTAGTTTTAATCACTTGGTTCTGGATGGCATGTATTATTATTATTATTTCATCATCAAGTTACTTCTACTGACACTGGACTGATTTTAAGGTTATTACATTAAACTCATTCCGCGGAATTTTGTGTATTTTTTATCTCATCACTGTTCTTTCATCGTGCCACACTAGGACACTGATATTTTCATACTTTTCACTTTTCATGTTAGACCCCTCCATTGCCATCTCCACTTTGCCGCGGTAGAGGGGCTTGTGAGATCTAGTAGCCCTTAGCTCTAAACCGGCGTTATCAAGAGTAACTGCACGTCTACACTAAGACCAGCAACATACGGCTTCCCCCAGTTGCCAGCAGCTAGCTGTCCTACGAGATGAGATTAATACAAGTCGGGTAATGGTTATAGGTGGACAGCGAGACCAACGGCTAAGATTTCATCGTAAAAAAGAACTCCGATCAGGGAAATTTAGGTGCTCGGTATTAATCAAAGTGAAGTAATCATCGGGCTCCAAAACTCACACACAAAATAAACCGTGATCTAGTCTAATATATGTATTTGGTAATTTTAGGGTACAGTTCGATTTCTGAGCTGATACAGCTGGATCTATAAATAGGTAAGTCTAATGGCGATGCACCTGTTCACATACATGTGATTAAATTTATTAAAATAAAAAATGTGGTTAGTTAATTTAATTCTTCATCTCTCATTTTACTAAGACTATCCATGTTACCAATTAAAGAAGACCGAATATGTGTAATTTAACAAGTTAATTTCGGAAATTAAATTTGTCACTTTTCTATTTTAAACTAAAACACCGAGCATTTAAAGAAACACCCATAATGAAAACTGGCCACCAGTACAGTGAGAAGCGGGGAGTATTTACCATCGTCCCCTTTTTATAATTTTGTTTGTTTGCGTGAAGCTGATTACCCTCGCTCCAGAAGCCTACGAGAACTTAGAGTAAACAAAGAGCAAGTTAGTGACTTTCTGGTGGAAGGAAGCTTTAAATTCCTCATGACTTATAAAATACCAAATATGTATTCTCAGATTTTGTTCAGCAGCTCTTCATAAACTTAAAGAAGTCTACTGCTAAGAAGCTGCCCCCATCTTCTTCCTTCCTACCGAACATAATTATCACATTGAGTTATATAAGATCACCCAGCTTTCCAACTGAAGATGATAGTTCTTGGATTTGAAATCAGGTTGCCTAGCTACAACATTCCCTCAAGATGAATTAGAAGTAAAGCAATAAGCAAATAATGTATTCCTTTTACAACTAGTAGCATGCACTCCCTACAATATACTGAAAAGAAGCAAAATTAACACATTACAATATTTTTATTCCCTGTTCCGTGATTAGACATCCCATTGTAAATACTTTTTTTGCTACTTTTATTTCCTGAATCATGAATTATAAATTTACATTTAATCGAAACAAAAAACGGTTTGTCTCAAGCATGAATGAAAAACAAATAAAAACACACATGCCAATTATCCAGAAAATTTGAAACATGATATATTGTGTCTGTCATAGCACTTACTGTACTAGCGTAATTTCAAGTCTGTACTAAAGATCTACGCTGCCATAACTCGCATTCACACTAAATGTTTGACACACTGCATCATCATCGTAAGGTTCTGAATAGACAGATAATCCCAACATATAAAAGCACATGTATGTACAAAAGCAAGCAGCAATATTCACTGGTCCTCTTTACACTTACGGACAAATACATGATCCAATTGTATACAACACATAACCACTGGATATTCCAGGCGTCACCTTTCTAACGAGTTAAAGAAAAGGTGTACGACAGATACTAATTATTTTCGTTCTTATACCAAGCATGTTGTTAAGTCAATCAATTGTTATACCAACCACTGCACATAAATAAAATTTATAAAACTTACACATTAAAACATTAAAAAAGCTCCGACATGTTTCGATCCTAGAACCATCATCAGGGAGCTATATCGTCCTTGCTAAAGTTACACTGTAAAAAGTTACATTAATTTCGCTATTCCATTTGGGTATTGTGGCACCATGCCGTGTTGTGTGATGTGCGTACGCACATCCGTAACAAGGCACTCTTCGCAACATAACATCACACAACACGGCATGGTGCCACAATACCCAACTGGAATAGCGAAATTAATGTGACTTTTTATAGTGTAACTTTAGCAAGGGCGATATAGCTCCCTGATGATGGTTCTAGGATCGAAACATGTCGGAGCTTTTTTAATGTTTTAATGTGTAAGTTTTATAAATTTTATTTATGTGCAGTGTTTGGTATAAAAATTGAATTACAGATACTACGTTTATTCCCATGCACATTTCTTCATGTAGGCGCCAATAATGTGGCCCTTTTACCGTATAACTTCAGCTTTATTACGAGCAAGCTGGAGGATATCCATATAAGTATGCAGGGTGGCAGAACTCCCATTCCGCAAAACATGGTGTACGTAGTGTTCTGTCAACCATGCTACGTTTTGTTGTTTTGTTTTCGGCCAGGTGCTGACATCAGGAAGTACTAGCCACTGTGGCGGGACATAACATATCTGTGGTCCGTTCGCAGTACCGCAACAATCCTGCGACGTGTCCACTGACATAGCTGAGGTAGCGGTGTTCGTTGTGAGTCTATGGAGCAGTGTGTCGATAGAGGTAAACTGGACACACGCCCTCGTGTTTTGTGTGTTGATGTTATGTAGTCGTGTAACAACCCTTTACCAAGTAGATTTCGTCTCATCAGACAACGGGGTGGAGGCGATGTTTTCCCAAACAGTTGTTCACTCGGCATATGCATATTTGATAAGGATTCGAATCAACGGCTTATCATGTGCAGTAGTCGCAGATGGGATTAAATTCTATAGTGCCGGGCCCTTCAGCGGTGGAAAGATATCTAAAGGACTGTAGCAGATCTCCCGGAAGAAAAGACGCAGGTACTTGAGACCAGCTGGTATTGAAAGCATATTAGGAGGTTGCCCGTTGCGATGGTCCTGTTCCATAGTTCTATCCATTCTCTTGTAAGCGTCGCACCTCCCTGGAGAAGTCCGATACACTGGTTCAGGAAAAAGGTAACGCATTTGGCTTTCACATCTATTAAACCCAGCCCTTCTTCCTGCTGTTCCAAGTATACAGTCGACGATGGGACCCGGAAAACACTTCCGATCCATATGAAGCAGGCCGTGGCACTGTATATGTGACGCAACTCTTCGTTTACTATTCGGAGAATCTGTGTTTGGTAACACAGCTGCAAAAGCTGGAAGATGTTGACGCAGTGGAAGCGCTTCAAAAGGTTCAGGTCGCGTAGGAATGCAGAGAACAGTGAAAGTCGTGTATGTATAACAATGGAAGACCATGCCCACCGGGTCGTCTCTACGATCGTCACATGGAATATCATATAAAACACTTTCGCTTTTTACATAACTAATGCCCATAAGATCAGTCTCTGTGTTCAATATGCCCAATGTTAGGGTCTTGGATTTGGTAAGTTTGAGACTGTCACCTGCAGCACGGTGGCACAAGTGCAGTGCGGTCCTTACTGCCGTGACGACTGCCGTCGAGGTTAGAATGAACCTAACATCATCCGCATAGGCAAGGACGGATATCTTTGAAGACGTGGGCGTTTTATTCAGTCCTTACAAGGTTCCAGCGAAACTAATAAATAATGGGCTGAGTATTACAGCATATATGATCATGCTGAGCGGGTATACATTTTTGACAGAGCTGGTGGCGAAAATGGTAATTTTGGAACTCAGCGAAAGTATGGAAGAAATACTCTGAGGTAAATCAGTTCTTGAAGAAAATATCCAGACTGTCTCTTTAACACCAGTGGAAGTCAGCAACTGCTTTGTGTTTGATGTTACATCCAATCTTCCAAACGACAGGCGAGGGGAACTGTGTTGCGACTGCATTTTAGAAAATTGTATTGACGCACGCTCAATCTTTCCTCCGCCTGCATGGTCTGAAAGTTCTGCATCATCATTTAGAACCACAAACGTATAAGCGTCTTATTCCAATTTCAATACACCATTTTATAGTGTGCATCCTAATAATTTGTTCTTGCATCTGCATTACAAAAAATACAGAATGAGAACTATATAAAAATGAGAGACGTCACTACAAAAGGACTTACAAAATAAGGGTCCAAAAAGGGGGCTTCGTTCGTAAAAGAATTGAACAGTATAGGGATAGCCTGATTTCGAGGATCTATTTGTTTCATCAGTGCCACATGAATTTCTACCAAACACACACTTTAATTTTTTTTATCGTCTGCACTTACAGTGGCACTTGCCACTTCTGTATCTGTGCATGTCACTGAATGAAGAATAAAAGCGCTAGGCAAGTCAAACCGCTCTGAGCCACGAGATCTGAGATCGGATGTTATACGCTTGAAAAATACGCATAAAGGTATGATACTAAGAGTACCATGATACTATAAATAAACCACACTTTTTTCATTTTTAATGCGTATTTTTTATTTTATGTGTGGTTTAGCGGTTCATCTATGCTTCACTAAAGTTAATTCAGTGGGAATCATGAGGAAGTACAATAGAAAAAACTTTAACTATAAAAAGGCCACCAGCGGACTGAAATTGTCGGCCGCGGCGCTGTAAATTAATAGGCACTTTGAGAATACACGCCGTAACACTACAATTGGTGACCTGGAGATGGGATGCCACCAGAAACACTACAATGGATGGGCAGCAGTGGAGGATTACCATCGGAAGACTCCACTGCACCACCCCCACGGGCCACTCGTAAAATTTGTGGCATCGGCAGGATGCTCCTGGCTACTGGGTGACTACAATTGTTGGCCTTGATTTGGGACTTCGCCCGAGAAACTACATCATACATACAAGAGAAGGAAGCAAGTGTAACTGGAATGATCGCATCTTGCGGAGGAACTGCTTTTTAAAACACTTAACCGAAACAAATTTAGAGGGAAGGATATAACCCTTTCGTGACCAGTGGGACATATATGTCCCACTTAAAGTCTTTTCAAGTCTACTGGGTTACCAGTATCCCACTTCTTCTCCATGCTGCCATCTACCTTGAACTATCTCTACTCCGTGAAACTAGGCAGAATATATTTTCCCACGAAACAGCAGTGTAGAAATGTTACTGTGTGCATTGCTGCGTGGGTGACAGTCTGTTGTAATGCACTGTTAGCCAGTTTTGAGTGTATTTCAGTGAGATAAGCGTGAGAGGTGCTTTTATATTTTCTGATTTGTTATTTACGATGCATTTATACGTGAGTTGTCTTTTGTATTGGGGAATTGAGAGAGATATGATAAAAACATATACTTTTCTTCTTGTAAAGTGCCCGTTATTCTTGTCCGATTTTAATTAAATTTGAACCTTTTTCACAGATTTTAGAAAAATGTTCAAATATTAAATTTCATTAAAATCCGTGCAGTGGGAGCCGAGTTGATCAATTCGCACAGACGGACAGATGGGCGGTCGCACAGACGGACGGTCGCACAGACACGATGAAGCTAATAGTCGCGTTTCGCAATTTTGAGAACGCACTTAAAAACACGAAAAAATTTAAACTTAATTTACAATACAAATATTCTAGCTGCAACGAATTTTCTTCAAAAGCGCTTTCGTCCACCCCCCCCCCCCCCCCCCCCCCCACACCCCCCTGTCAAAACACCACCCCCCACCACATTTTCAACATTAAAAAAAAACAATTCTACCTCCAAGGAATTTTTCTCAAAGCCCTTTTCGCCCCCCCCCCCCCCCCTCCCGCCAAGCAGGATTCACTGGGACAAATGCGTCCCACATAGTATTTCTCGAAGACGAAAAAACAGAGGGAGACAATAAAAATAATTCCTCATTTAGCGTTTATTCTTGTTCCAAAGAATGGGCCAATAATAAAAAATTAAAAATTGTGATAAAGAAAGGGATAATTGATGGAAATACGAGGAAGAAGACGTAAGCAAATGACCTTAAGGGAAAGAGAAGATACTGAAAATTGAAAAACACTAGAACCTTCTCCTTTGAAAACTTTCTCTGCTTCTTCCTTTGTCAGATAAATTAATGCTAATTTAATTGATACAATCACATAGACGGGAAGACAATATTAAGATGGATCTTCAGGAAGTGGGATTAAGGGACATGGACTGGATTAATCTGGCTCAGGGTAGGGAGAGTTGGCGGGTACTCGTGAACGCGGTAATGAACCGTCTGGTTCCATAAAAAGAGGGGAAACTTTGACTACATGAGAACCGGTTACCTGCTCAAGAAAGATTTTATTCCATGGAGTAAATAAGTAAGTAAGAAAGTAAGTAAATAAGTACATAATCATTGATAATATACCACGTATCAGTGGCTAGATTGGTCGCGTTTTCAGACTTACACCTAAAATATTACGCTATTAGATAATTATTTACACTGCTGTATAAAGCAAACTACAGTCTGTTGTGGCTCACTCAACTACTGGGAACCTACCGGGCAGTTTAAAACTACATGTTGATGGAATTAGAATCTCGGATTATTAGTCGGAGATTCTGATCCGAGATAGTGCCGCCATCTCCCGATTTACGTTCACATCTACTTACGAGGTGAATAAGAACAAACTAATTTATCTGAATTACATATTTAATTCTTTTTCGGATGAGGTATTGGAGGCAGATAGTAGCTTAGCCGTGAATAAACTTAAACAGGTAATTACTATAAATTGTCATCATATTCATCATCGTCATATATTAATACGGTAAATTTTGTTTGCGAAATTACGATCTCCTAAGATACTGAATGCATCTTTTCAGTATATAAATTTTTAAAAATCTTATGATTCGGAATTGAAAACCATATATTTCTTTATATTAATTCCTGAACAAGATTTATTCTAACAAAGAAGGCTAACATGAAAAATTGACAGTGCTCTCTCTACCGGAGGCCAAGGGAAGTACGATAATTAATACACATGGCTTCTGATGGTGGCAGCACTATCGTTTTTAAAGCGGATTACTTTGATGAAACTCGTGACCACTATATTATGAATTTCACAGTTGTGAGCCAAAGTAATAAATATTATCTTCTTCTTATTTTCATGGAACAACAACATCTAGTGAGCCAGGATCTCCTCATTATCAAGGCTATATGATCTTACTCAGACACAACTTTTCTATTGGTATATTTTAGGAGTGTTCAGTCCGACGCAGAGAACTCTACCTGACAAAACCCAACAGTTACAAGAGACAAATCCAAGCTTCCGAAGGATTCGAACCGGCAATCCGAGAAACAGAGGAGCCGCAGACCGCGTGTTCACTGCGATCAACAGTGAAAACTATACGGAAATAAAATAGCGGTTCGTGAATGTTTAATTCAAAACGACTACAGGACTTAATTTAGAGTAGACTATGTAGATTACGAAGAAAAGTCTGTCGATGAGCTCTATGTTCTTGAGTTTCTGAACAGGTCATCGCCGTCTAATTTACCACCTCCTAGACTAAATCTGAATATTACCGTTATTGTGATATTTTTAATATGGCAGCAGTTGAAAACCATGGAGCGTGTCACGTGTCAGATCAAAAGCGTGTTTGTTATAACAATCTGCCAGGCTCAAGATCAGACGCTTCAGCGTTTTAAAATGTATCTGCCGTTGCCTGTCTTTTCCTTTGGAAGTTCCATATGGAATTTTAAAGAAATTTTCATTTGATAAGGTCATTAATGGAATTATTGAAGGGAATCGAAAATTACAGGATAAGTGATTTTGTTTTGAAGTAAAGTGAAGTGAAGTGAAGTGAAGTGGACTGAAGTGAAGTGAGTTACGTTGCCGTTCTTGGGGACAAAAGTACCATGCACATTAGGGTGACATTGTACTTAGGGTACTTGATTATATTGAGAATATTTTATTTGGTGTGTGTCTTGTACTGTGGTTGTTTTAACTTGTTTTGTAATATATGGGTACGTGTATGTGTGAGTGTTGTAAGGTGTGGTTGTGTGTATGTGTGAGTTTTGTAATTTGTGGGTGTTTTGACAATCGTGTGTGTGTTTTGGTAATATGTGTACTTCTTTTTACTGTGATTTGTATTGTTTGTACTGAATTTTTGTATTGTTCCCTTTATATGCATTTATTTCTATTTGTTACTAGTATAAGGACTACTGCCTCCGAGTGAAAACTTAATTGCAGTAAATAATAATAATAATAAATATGTATCACGAAATATTTTGAAATTTCAAAAATAAAGAAAATCTTTTTGTCGGTTTACGTTTCATTTTTTATGCGTACGAATTATTCTTACGGGGAAATCTATTATTTGCAAATTTTATTACACCTGGAACAGATGAGTGTAAGGAATTTCGTTACGCCTTACCACTCCTACTTCCCCACCATACGACTACTGGAACTCTCCTCTGGAGAGGGCAAAAAGTAAACGTCATTCCTATAGCAATCACAATTAAAAAGATTAATAAACGTAGTAAAGTGTTGTCTAAGACCAACGATCCAGGGTTTAAGTAGAACCTCCTGGCGACATCTGTATTTGACCTAGTGCCACTACATTTCTGTGATAGTAAATTGCGCAGTTCGATTGAACAAGGCTACACACGTTTCATACCGAATATTTTACCTGCTGGCCTTCCCAGATAGTCTCTCTGTTGTCCTTCACGTGATGACGTAAATTTATACCAAGAAATCCACATCGAAAAATTCCATACTGCAGCGAAAATAGTAAACATTTCGTGTTTCAGGGACGGTTAAGAAAATATTTCATCACCTATGTCCAAAAACCTCGGTGCTTGCTCTACATCACACGTCACTGTAAATGTCTTCTTTCACTAGTCTATTTAACTCGTGGTGATTTTAATGGGCTTAATTTAGTCACTATAATATTAAAACCCCTAGCTCAATATTTTGCGTGCCTCTCAGACGTCTTTGTTCTTGTGTACTCTGAACTGTGTTTACAGTATCAAAAGATTTTAATTAAGTACTCATGATTAGTTAAGAAATATTTTCCTGGGTAGTTGAATAAAGAGAGATCAACTTGATATCACTTGCTTTTTTATTTCATTATTTAATGTTCAACAAGTTTCGGGTGTTAATACATCCGTCCTCAGGAGCTTGCGAATTATTTGTTGAGTTACTGCATGGGTTGTATTGCTCCGGTTCGATGCATGTTGGAGTTAAGTTGTGGATATAGTATATATATATATATATATATATATATAATAAAAATCTAAAATAAAAAAAAAGAGCGAGGGATAGTGTGAGAGAGAAATGTCTGTATATA
>Ga0123352_10018570_pt1 | contig 11084 bp, 8 predicted proteins | sample TergutLab28metaG_FD_89700 | JGI IMG/M metagenome (GOLD analysis project Ga0123352, IMG submission 89700) | Labiotermes labralis P1 segment gut microbial communities from Petit-Saut dam, French Guiana - Lab288 P1 | ecosystem: Host-associated > Arthropoda: Insects > Digestive system > Gut ... | reverse complement strand
TCCCTGAGTCTATGAGCGAATGCTGAGATGGTTCCCAACATTCCAAGATGCCACTACATGCTTCTCATGTAGCCCTCCCGACTTAAATTCAGTAGGAACCGACTTCATGTTTCTGTTCACATGCAAAAAAAAACCACTGCCACCGGGGGAAAACCCAATCGCAGTCAATAAATATTATTATTATTGCCCCATTGCTCCATACAGCCTTACACAATACCACCAATTTCCCACATAATTTAACTTTCACCAACCATGGATTTTCCTACCTAGTGGCTGGATAGAGAGTACTGTACTACGAGTATTACACAGTTCTACTCAAAGGACAAGAGGAAAAGGACAATAGCTGGTTCCCAGCTGAAATCTGTATCTTCTGAACAAGTGACAGTTCTAATCATTCAGTTAAGACATACAGGACATAAGTACAGGAGAACCACAAAATATATGACCCAAAAAATTGTTTCTAGAATGTAGAGAAATATTAGTAAAATGTAAGAACACAAAAAAACAAGTTAGGACCAAATTATATAACACACAGTACCAGGTGTTCACAGAGCCCCAGTCTGATTAAAAAACTATGGAGTTTTTAAAATTCCCCTTTAGGTATTACTAATACGCCACCTTGAAATCAGCTATATAACTGCTTTGGCCAGAAAATAAGTGCCTCACACAACATTGTTATTGAATTTTGGCATTTAATTGGGTGATAAAATATTGCAGAAATAAATGGCAATTTTATGACCACTTCATCCAACTACAGTAGGTTAGTTTCAGTTAGTTAGGTGTCTCATTTATTTAGAAAACCCTTTATTAAAACACTTTTTCTTTTGTAGAGCACATCCCATTGTGTTATAGAATTGACAGACAATAATAAAATTGTTTGTTTCAGTCAAACACAAAAATATTTTTTTTTTTTATTATTTCAACTTATTGACATTCTCTCAATTTCCTACTCACAGCTGCTTCTGTAACATTCGATGTAAGAAGCAACCAGCCCACTGCTAACAGAAACTCTCTGCTTACAAACGACGTATTTGGTGGCACTAAAACTCGATGCTGCTGTATTCCATCACAGAAAAACTCAACTTTACAGAACTCTCAATATTCTCTTTCAGTAGAAATAAGAGCCCCGCCTCCAGTACCATTGCCTCAGCACTCTGCCTCTGTTGTGATGAAAAGCACCTCTGTTCTGAGGCCTAGCACTATGGTATGGAACAACCTCGATATAACCGTCCGCATATTGCAGATGTAACATACACGGAAACTTGTCCATGAACCGCCATCCAGCCTGCTGCTTCTGCAACTGCTACCACTCTTGCAGCAGCGATTGTTGATGCTGTTACTGCTGTTGCAGTAGCTGTTGTTCATGCTGCTACCATTGTTGCAGCAGCAGTTGTTGTTGCTGTTTTTTTTGCAATGACAACTGCTGCTGCGACGGAAGCAACAATATCAACAGCTGCTACAACAACAGCAGCAGCAGCAACAACCTCTGAAACTGCAGCAGATTGGATGGCGGTTCATGGACGAGTTTACGTGTATGTTACATCTGCAATATGCGGACGGTTATATCGAGGTTGTTCCGTACCATAGTGCTAGGCCTCAGAACAGAGGTGCTTTTCATCACAACAGAGGCAAAGTGCTGAGGTGATGGTACTGGAGGAGTGCCTTCTACCAGATACATCGTTTGGAAGCAGGGAGTTTCTGTTAGCAGTGCGCTGGCTGCTTCTTACATCAAATATTTTAGGAGTAGCTATGAGTAGGAAATTGAATGTTAGTAACTGAAAGTAATAAAAAATATTGTGTTGGACTGAAACAAATAATAATTTTATTATTATCTGTCACTTTTTAAAACTATTCATGGCCAGTCTCACATGCATGCAAAACTACCTGAATACTATATTTGTTCAGGTGACTCGCACGGCCCACACAGTGGCCATTGCTGGTATATCAGATACACATTGTAAAACACAAAAATCACACGATAAAGTCAAAATTATGTTGATAGATCATAACCTCATCAGCTCATGTTCCAGAAAGACTGCAATGTATGTCACTTACAAAGATCTCTTTATTTTTAAAATATGAATAATTACCACAGAGATATGTTATTTAGAAACTTTATAAGCTCAAACAACTTTCTTTACAAGAAATTTTAAACACAAGGGAACATTATGTATGTCTGAAGTCTCATGCTATTCATATGGACACTTTTTTTTTTAAAAATAAGCACAGAACCATTTCAGCAGATACAGTCCTTAAATTTGGAAGCTTTACACAGAAAATTCTAATACCACCCACATCAATCCAAATTGGTCTGCTGTCTGCGCCATACTATCCCAAGTACGTTCACTCAGCCCGTGAATACTGGCTGCACTGTTTAGTACTGACTTCTAGTTTTGTTTTGTAGATAATTCTTACACATATATAACATTATTTATCAAAACCAGCGCTTTTTACACTTCAGCCATACTCTCTCTTTGTAAATAACCATGTTGAACTGAAGAATATTGATATATGATCGCGTATAACTATAAACTGAAGGTGTTTGAACTTCTTACTGTTTGAAACCAGTCTTACTACTGCTGTGAGGCTTCAGTGCATTTGTTTCATTGTGCTTTTTCCCACCCACGTCACTACAGTCGCACCATGGCGTGAGCCCTCTGTCACAACTCAACGCTATATTGAGAACAGTGATGGGAGCTCCATCAATTTCTACTTCATGAATACCTGTCAAATTGTACGCCACATCTGCTAAACCAGTCTGCCGGTCACGACGTCGCGTTACATCACGTTGGTTGAAACACTTCGTCATGTCACGTTTTCTATACGTGCGATCATGTGTATGCCTATACATGAGGGAAAAAAAATGTATCCTTAAACATCATGCAGTTAAAGTAGTGACACTGTGATAACCTATGCTATTTTACAGAAATTTCAAGAAATAACGCCAAGAATGTTATTCTCACTGGGCCCCATCCTGCCAACCATGCTTGTGACTGGTTACGGTGCTACTGCTGGGACGTTATGGACCACACTCCCTACGGTCCTGATCTTATGCCCAGTGATTTGTAAGTCTTTGGACCCCTTAAGAAGCACCTAAATGGCAAGTGGTTTGTAACAGATGCCAACGTGAAGAAGCTGTCACCTCCTGGCTACAGACACTTGACACTGATATCTTCTAAACTGTGATACAAAATTTGGTAGCATGGTGGTAGCGCAAGTTTTTAAATGTCAATGGTGTGTACATGAGGTCTGATGTGTTCCGCCTGCTACCTATGTGCTATGTACACAATGAAGTCAGAATAAAGTTTTCAGCATCAAAGTGTTAATTTTTTGCAAACTCCTTTGTATACAAGCTGTACGTGTGTTTAATTCAACACAGTGCCATGATGGCCTATATCGGGGAGCTGAGGAATGGAAATACATGGTACATGCATTCTTCACCTTGACACTAATCCACACTATGGCAGTTTTGCCCCCAGGAAAACAGCCCCTAGTACTGACTGAATAGGTTGGTTGGTCCCCAGAGCTGGTTTGGGCACAGAACAAAGTAATCTCTTGTCTCTGCCAGGGATTAAATCATGCTTTCTCAGTCAGCCATCCCACAGCCTAGTCACTATACTAGCTAAACTACCTCTGCAGAAAGATGTAACTCAGTCTTTAATGTAATAACCCAAATAAACTCCAACTCTGATCCAAGAGATCACAATGCAAAATTCTGCATTAGTTTTTATTATGAAAATATCCACAATATTTCTACCATTAAAAATCCCCCCCCCCCCAAAGGTCCATTTTGTAGCATTCTTAAGTGCCACAGTTAAAGGAACTAATTTTGTACCTGCATGACAACATTTAAAGGAACAGCAATGCCACATGCATCCATACAAGTACTTAGGATGAGAAATGGGAAGAAGAGTGAAGCAAAGGGAATAAATTCAAGAAAAATAGCACAGCAGCTCTAAAACATAGCTTTGTTATTTGTCACAGGCCATTTCAACAGGAAAAGGGCAGGACTAAATGCAACGCTCAAATTACAGTGAAATAATCAACAGTACACATGTGGTAGTGGTGATGGTAAAATCAGCAGTCAAAATTAGAGTTCTGATAACACAGTTTTTAAAAATATTCTTACTTGAAAGTGTTTTCAGTGCCTGTGGTAATGTTAACTGGCCGGGACACATTCAGCCCTGCCTCCTTCAGTCGAACATAGAACTCATCATCTTCTAGCCCCCATCCCCAGTATTTATTGCTCATACCATTGACGAGTTCAAAGTGTTCTCTACAAAAGAAAGGAACATTTCTGTTCAGTCAGAAATTAATAAACCTGAAAAAAGAAAGTCACACTATGGAACAAAAATTCTGGAAAGAACATAATGGTCTACTTTCCTTTAGTACATACAGGCCAGTACAGTTTACAAACTGCTAATTATACTAATTAAGTGATCGATTTCTATTCCTAAGTACATAAAAGTAACCTAACATAACCTCAACTTGTGCACCATTATGTACCATGTTACATATTTCTTAATATACAAATCATTCTTCCTGCAAGGTTTATAGCTATGTTTATGATTTCCACAGAAGGTTTTACATGTGTATTTTGAATGTTTCGTTCTTCACTACCACCAAACGGAGCAATGAATGAAAAGCAATATCTATCTAACATTACATAAATAAGGGTACACAGTCTTTGTCACACAAAAATTTGAGTCTTATATTAAATGGTGGTGATGTGTCTTCCACCACAGATATTTCCAAAGCTGTAATGTCAGTGTTACCAATAAGTGGGAAATCAAAAGTTAAGACCTTCATACAAAATCCCATAAAATTAGTTTAATGGTTCGGCTGCTGTAAGAGAAACCACAGATGGATACAAATATCAGCAGAAGCACGTGGGTGCAAACATACACAGTTTTGATAGGTACCATCCCATTGCATTATACAATATGATAAAATAATTTATTCATACACTATATATATAACACACAGTTGGCAATATGTTTTGGTTCTAGTGAACCATCTTCAGGCCAGTTCTTAATAAACAGACATGATGCATTCAGTGAGTGTGCACATTATGGGATCGCATATTGTTTACAAACCATTTTGATTTTAAAATTGAAGTTAAAATGTGCACACTCACTGAATGCACCATGTCTGTATATTAAGAACTGGCCTGAAGATGGTCCACTAGAACTGAAACATGTTGCCAACTATGTATTAATGATTATATATATATGTTGTGTTGGACTGAATAAATTAATTTATCACACATAAACAAGACCATATCATACTTTCTTTGCTCATGAAATAATGAATGTATCCTAAAACAGGTCTAATTGGTCCACACAGCATCATGTATTTGAAATGTAAGGTTAGAAACTTTGTAGGGATACACATCTGCCAATACCAACTCAACTTTGCTCGATTTTGGCCTTAGCTTAGAAGTCATACCAACCTATCCACATCATACCATTAAAAGTGGGTAAGAAAATGCATTTTAACATTTACCGTTTAATGAGCAGAATTCCACCAACAAATGTGGGATAGTGGTAGCGAGGATGCAAGTCAGGTGAAGCAATATGATATGGTCCAGTCTCAGGATAACTGTACTGTAGTTGTGTATTTAAAGGCAGCAGGTCCACGTCATGCATCGCAATGTAGTCACACTCATCACGTGCTATACGAAAACCCACGTTGATTAAAGAGGCCCGATTAAACCGATAGTGGTCAACCTAAAAAAAAAAAAAAAGCAGATAAATATATATTTATATTACTGGTTCTTAACTGACTAAATAATTCTGCAGAGTACAGTCTTTCTTGAAAAGCTAGCAGTTCCTCAGCTAATCAAGAAATTCCCCACATTTCACCAAACCCACAGGTTCAATACCATGTTAATAACAGCCTGCCACCTGTCCCTGTGATGAGCCACATGAATCCAGTCCACGCCCTCCCATCTATTTCTTTAAGATCTATTCTCTTATTAGCTTCCCATCTATGCCTAGGACTTACAAATGGTCTCCTTGCTTCAAACTTCTCTACCAAAATACTGTACACTTTCACTTCTGCCCCATATGTCCCATAAGCCCTGCCTATCTCATCCTCCTTGATTTGATCACTCAGATAATATTCTTGTGAGGAGCTCAAATCAAGAGATTCCTCATTATGTAATTTTCCCCATGCTCCTGATCTTTCTCACTCCTTAGTACCCTTTCTCAAAAGCCCCCAACCTCTACCCTTCCATTAATGTGACAGACTGGGTATTACATCCATGTAAAACAACAGACAAAATGGTGGTTCTCTGTATTTTAATCTTTATATTCTTAGATAGGAAAAGAGAAGACAAAAACTCTGAGCCAAATGCCAGCAGGCACTCCCTGCATTTAATCTATTCTTAATTTCTTCATGAAAGCAAGTCTGATTTGTTAAGTGTCACTCCCAAATAGTTTAAATTTCCCACAATTTCAAGGGACATACTATCTATCTTCATGTTGTGAATTTGTCCTGCAATCTGTTCAAGACACTGATGTACTTCTAGACCACACTCCTTATGAGTGTTTAACTAAGCTCCTGTGTTTTTGTTTATAGTATGTATGTTTTACCCAGTAAATTATCACCATCAGCAGAGACCAGAAGCTGATGTGTCCCATTCAGTCTCACATCCTCTTGGTATGCTTGGGCAATTGTAATTCATATTTTAAACCAAAGTTGAAAAAGAAATGGTAGTAGCCTTCTATTTGTTTCAGACCACTATGAATATAAACTGAATCGGACACACGTTGCCTATCCAGATTTTACTACAGATGTCATTGAAACACATTTGAATGAACTTAACTAGTTTCATCAGTATACCTAAATCCGTGAGAATATAACACACAACTTCTGCTTCCTTAAGTATATAAATTGCTAATGGACTGCTTCAGTATATTCCCATTTATTTCTCAAGTATATGATGAATGTGAAATATATGAGCAGTAACTGAAATGTTAGGTTGAAGCCACACTGATGCCAAATAATTCTGTCTATGCATGGCATTAACCCTGAGAAAAAAATGTTGGATAAATTTTGTATGTACTTGACAATTATGAGATGCTTCAGTTACTACTACAATCAGTTTTATCACCCTTCTTATACATATGTATAATGATTAAGTCTTTTCACTGTTGAGGGCAATTCTTCCTTATTCAAAATGGGATGAATAAGCGTGATTTCAGGTTCTGCCGTGATGCAAATGAGATCTGCACTTTTCTAGTATTTTATGCAGTGTAGAATCCCAGAAGAGCTCAGATCAGAATGAACAAGTTTAAATCTCATAATATATGGGCAATGATAGATAAATATATTTGTTAATTGCAATTGTGTTGACACCCGGTAGCACATTTACACACAAATACACAGAACAACACAATTAATTTGGGAACAGTGTAGGCCATGGGCAATGATGGAAAATGAGGAATCATAAGTGTACCTGATTCAAGATGTATATACGATGACTGACTTCCTGCTTATTTAAAAAGTCATGGAGATATGGTACAAATGCGAGAAGTTCCTCAAATCGATCTCGGTAAGGCACAAGAATCGCCAACTTATGCGCAGATGATATTCCTGAATTTGCATCATACATGTTGCTTTTCACGTGACGTTCATTAATTCTTGCAGAACCTTTATTAGGGCACCGGCAGTCATCTGCAAAATTAAAAGCATATGCGTCGCTGCACAAACTTCCAATATTATTCCCTACATAACCCTATTCTTTACTCAAAGTATTAGCCAATAATTCCACAGAAATGATCAAGTAGCCATTAATTACCTACTGTTATTGGAGATATTGCTAAAAAACATCCTACAATAAAAGTAACAATTATACACACAACCAGCAGTTTCACTTTCCATATTTTCCAGAACGTTATATTCAGACAACAGCTCTGTTTGTAAAATAAATTTGGCATAACTACTATATTAATGACTTTAAATTCAAATTCATCGCTACATATAAGTTCCACATTTAACTTAAAACTACTGCACATTCTCTAATTGTCTCCATAGCTAGAGACGACAGTCAGACGTTTGCACTGTTCACCAGATACAAAATTCGAGATATCGTACACTTTCGACCACACGCAGCGGTTGGCAGCAGAGATTACAGACGGGTTCATACAACGGATTACAGATTGCCCATCTATTACTAGGTGATTCCACCACTAGAATGCTCCAAGATTTGCATTCTTGGAACTGCTACAGACATGCAGATGGGATTCCTGCATTTCACGTCGCGTAGAAAATAGAAATACACAATAAACGAGGTTTCCCGGAAGATTGCACTTAAAATAATGTAAAGGGCGGAACATCATACACAAGCTTGCGTGTCCACTATACTGTTGTGTGTGTGGGAAATTAAAAAAGTTGAAAGCTGTAATTGGCTCAAATACAAATCCGCGCTGGCTAAGCCCATTAGTTCATAAATTCCAAATGTCAGTAGCTAGTCAAAATTTGGCGAAACAGACTCAGAAAGCGTAGTTCGTTTATCATTTCAAACCAGTGTTATATTATTATAGGCATACAAATTTATTTCAATGGGTTGTTTAGGAACTTATATTGTTCAATCTTTTAAACTTCTCAGAGCAGGTTCTTTTTTTAAGGTATTCCCGCAAATGTTCAACTATTATGAAAAAATATAACCAAACATACGAGGGAAACGTACGCAGGGGGTGGTATTTGGAAGGGTTCTGTCTGTAAAAGTCTGTAATTTTGTTTCATTTTATTTTATATTGTTGTAAAATGGCGATTTTATAAAAAAAATGCTGTCAAGTGGTGGATGTATTTAACAAGATAAAGAAAAAAGTACTATAAAAAGCACAATTACTGACTTCAAGATCGCAATAAAAAAAGTTTTCATCGATTTATGTAAAGAATTCCAGTATCATCCCTTAACAACGAGCATCGAGAGACGACAGCTTTGTTACATCGCTCATTTGCGACAAGTTTGTCACCACTCAAAATTTGTGATTTTTTCAGGAGAACGTTTTAAAGGTTTTGAAGTGCTATAATTTTTTATGAGTGCAACGACGACACAACTGCTCTCCAGCGACGAGTTTTGCAAACTGCGTTATGGTTTCCGTAATCATTGTTGTGGTAAAGCAATTAGTATTACATAATCTGAGCGTGTGTCTGTAGCCTTAATTATCGAGCATGCAATGGGCATGAACCCTATTATATTGTCGTCTGTGGCCTGTCCCGTTGTACCGTATTTTTTTTTTTACATTGTCTCCTGAACGACACTGTTTTCGAGATAAAATTGTTGAACATAAGACGTGTGTTTAGATTTTCTCTGCGACTTTTGTCTAACATTTCTCAATCTAAGAAGAAATGAGCGAGATATGATCATAAATATACATAGATTTTCATTTAAAGTACCTGTTATTCTTGTAATATTTCAGTCATATTTAGGAAACATGCATTTTATCGATAGATTTTCAAATAATCCTCAAATATTAAAGTTCCTGGAATTCGTCCATGGAAAGCCTAGCTCTTCCATGCAGACGAACGGACGGGCGGACAGACAGGCACGATGAAAACGCTTCGCAATTTTGCAAACGCTCCTTAAAATGAGTTATTTACATTTCGAAACTCATTTTAACAACTTCGAATCAAATACGTGACACATGAAATTTTACATTTTCAGACCCATGCATCGTGCAGTATATATGCGAGAATGAACTTTGTTTGTTTCAATTACACTATCTTCTACATGTTTCTAAAAAACAAGTTCCTTATCAGGAGGTTACTTCTGTACACGCAACATATAACATAATTAAGTTAAAAATTATGTGGATTGTTTATATATATATACAATGCTATTAAAATTATAAATAATTTTTATATATCGTAATGCTGGGTTTTCTAAAATATTGCATTAAAATTTTAACTGAAAGTTTTATATTAAAATTATCTCAGAAAATGCAATAGCGTTTTGTAATATATTCAAATGTTGTACATACCATGTATAAGATGTCTAGTCGCTAACACGTTACGATTGGAACTCGGTCTAGGTAGTGTTACTATCGAAGTTGTGATCGGGTGGCTTGACAGGTGGTGACGTATTTTGTAGGTCAGAGATCAGCTGGTATATAGGTTCATGCTCAACATGTGTTTTGCTCTGGTATGAGTTGTTTGTGGTGATAGTATGACTGAAAGTAAAACTGTCAAATGGAATTAATAGTGTGGAATGTTTAGTTTGCTTTATTAAAGCCACTGTAATTTTAATGGGGGCTTATTCATGATAATTGCTTAAGATGTGCAGCGTGTATGCTGAATGAGGATCATTATGTTTCGCGTACGTAATATATTCTTGATATCTTTGTTTGAGACCTCGAATTGTCTGTCCGGTGAATGACAGTTTGTCTGTGTTACTTTTGAGTTTGTAAATTCCACTCAAATCCTGTTCCTGGTAGGTCATTCATTGTTTTTGGTTTAGTGAGTTGTTGTATGGTGTTGGTATTCTTAAAGGATATTTCCATGTTTGTGTTTTCGAATATATTGGTGACTTTCCGTATTACTGGATTGTAGTATGTGAATGTTGCCCATGTTTTTTTTTTGTCATTGTTCTTTTGGTCCTGGTCGGTTTGTTTACGTTGTACTTGTGAGTTTAGTTTTTGTATGAGTTATAGATGGAAGTTATTATTTTGAGCGATCTGTTGTATTAATGTCCATTCGTTTTGTTTTCTTTCGTGAGTGGAAGTGAATGCATTCTGGTAATGTAATATGTGAATGCCGCAATTTTATGTTGTATAGGGTGGCGTGATAAGAAATTGGTGGTTGTGTCGGTAGTGGTTGTTTTCCGAAATATGTCCATCTCGATGCTTGTTGGTTTCCGAATCAGGAGTAGGTCCAGAGCGCGTATACATATAAATATATATATTTATGTATATATAAATATTTATTGGGCTGGGTAGCCTAGTCGGTATAGTGACTGACTATGGACTGGACGGTCCGTGATCGAATCCCGGTGGGGACGAGATTTTCCGCCCGTCCAGACCAGCCCTGAGGCCCACCCAGCCTCCTGTACAATGGGTACCGGGTCTTTCCCGGGG
>Ga0123352_10018568_pt1 | contig 11084 bp, 6 predicted proteins | sample TergutLab28metaG_FD_89700 | JGI IMG/M metagenome (GOLD analysis project Ga0123352, IMG submission 89700) | Labiotermes labralis P1 segment gut microbial communities from Petit-Saut dam, French Guiana - Lab288 P1 | ecosystem: Host-associated > Arthropoda: Insects > Digestive system > Gut ... | reverse complement strand
CATTGTTAATAAAAATCCAACCAGATGCAACAGTATGCAGATATTTATTTACTGCAAAGTCACTCTACATGTTTCGGGTGTCACAGCACCCATCATCAGGAGTACTAAAAACTGTAACCGCAGGCTCCGGTACAGGTCATAATATCGGTACAGCTACTTACCTCCAACGTGGCCAGATTGGGGTCCCGATCTGTCCACGTTGGAGGGAAGTAGCTGTACCAGTATTATGACCTGTACCGGAGGCTGCGGTTACAGTTTTTAGTACTCCTGATGATGGGTGCTGTGACACCCAAAACATGTAGAATAACTTTACAATAAATAAATATCTGCATAGTGTTGCAACTGGTGGGATTTTTATTGACATTGAATTACGATGCACGGAACCATGAGCTTAAAAAAATGTGTAGGTCACTGTTAAATAGTCTCGGACCTTATGGCTGGCTTTTGAATTTATACCAGATTTAAACAAAATCCATTCACAACTTCTGGGGATTGATTGCACACAGTCTGCAAATATATATGACTGAAGAAATCTGTTCAAGTTGACTGGAAATCAGCCGGATATCTTTAAATTTACGTACTATTAAGGAACACTGTTTAGAGACTGTGAAACGAACTTCGAACATAGTATCCGGAGAGCTCGGCCTTTAACAGAAAATATTTCAGATTAAGGTCTTGGTTCGTACAGTCGCTGAATGGAAGTTAGCAAAAAGTGTGTTAAAGGAATAAACTTTAAACTTTTAGCATCGGTGGAGCTGAGGACTTCCATTTTTGTGGGATGTGACTTTGTTTCCTTGGGTAAAGAGATTCCGACTTTTCGAGGCAGTATATTATTACCTTTCAAGGTTGGTAAGTCCTGTATGGGGATCCTATTACCCATTAACACCGCGTCGTATCCCAGAAGCAGTGACTTTAAAGTTCATGTACATTTTATTAACTGTTAATGACTGATTTTAGAGTATGGGTAAATCGCTGACTTTCCGAGGAGCAGTGTTCGAGGCTCAGGACATTCTGAGGCATCATCGCTGTCGGGATCCTATATGTGACACGCATCTGTGGAAAGTGAAGCACGAGTTGGACCTTGCGCGCATGAAGATTCGGCAGCTGCAGAAAGAACTGGAGGCTCACGGAATTAGGCCAAGCAGGAGGTGAGTCAGGTGTAAATGATAGAGAGTGGAAAATATAATATGATTTCACGTAACTCTACAAATGCTGATTTGTATGTCCTACAACATCAACACTGGGGGCACGCAGTGGCGTGGTTGAGGCACTGGGCTACAAGCCGGAAGATCGCGGGTTCGATACCCGATGGCGTCATTGACATAACCCTTCCAGCCGGACTATGGTCCTGGGGTTGACTTAGCCTCTAACAGAAATGAGTACCAGTAATATTTCCCGGGGTTAAAGGCGGCCGGTGCGTAGGGATGACAACCTTACCACCTTTACGTGCCGAATGCCTTGAAATCTGGGAGCCTGAACCTCCTGGAACCCTCAGGGCCTGTCCAGGCCTGTAAAGGGGTTGTTTACCTTTTACAACATTATCATTATTTGAAGTGGTATGTTTTAGAGTAACATGATTATGACATCATTTCTGGAGCTTTCTGTGGTCTGGTTCTCTAGATTTCAAAGGACAGCCACTATATGTCAGACGCTTAGGGTAATATTACATAAAACTTTCTAAAAATAACGTGCCAGTTTGAGCTCCAAAATGGTCTTGGTGCAACGCACATCATTGTCGAATGTAACTCGACATTTGACCGCTAAGGTTTAATTACATTTCGCATCGAAGTCGTTCCAGTAATTTGTTGTACAGTGTGCTTGTTGTGTTACTGATCAAGAAGCCTAAACAAGGTTTAAACTTTATAAAGAGGACGTCATTGCAATGTTTGAATACCCACGCTCCAACCCTAAGAATGAGTGCGAAGTTCGAAGTGATCGAATACTTACATCACCCATATACCTCCAACCCTTGTTTTACTGTCAGAGTTCTTGTCCATTCGATAACACCAGACTGACCTCCCAGTGTTAGTCGCTTTGTAAAACCTGTATACATGACATTACCTTTCTCGACGTATACATATATGTGTGTGTATACAACAATGCCGGCCGGCAAAAGTGGTGGCTGCTGACAAAGAGAGACCGCTTTCTGCTCGGAGGAAACCCCCCCCCCTCTCCAAGACAAATACAAAAAAATAGACGGTGTACGTGTAACGTAATATTGTGGCGCGTTCGCGTGACCACTGTTGCAGTGGAAAAACAACACTGAATTTTGTGTGTGTTGTTGAGCTATGTGTCAATGTTGATTATTTAAAAATAGAAAAATATCACAACGAATATTTTGTGGCAAATTTATGTCGCCTGCAACAGTGAAACATATAGGTCTTCATGTGAAGTGCATCGATGCTGCTCTGAAAACAAGATGATGTTCATTTGCTCATGATCTTCTCCAGACGTGCGATATGGCTAAATGAGATGGTAAGGGCGGTTAAGTCGTTGCGCAGTTTCTCAGTTTTTGGCAAATGCTGCATTGAAACATTTTGTGAGATCAGACGGAATTAATCACTTACGACGCAATAATGGCCTATGAGTCGGGCACGCAAATCGCATCTTTTATGTGCCGTATTATATTGTTGTCTGTGCTGTGTCTGGCTCTACCATATTTTTCCACGTTATTTCATTAACGGCACGATTTGCGGGAATAAAAATATTGCACATAAAATGTCTTTTTATTTTCCATACAACTTTTCTGAACTATTTCTCTTTCTGAGAAGAATTCAGCGAGATATGTTAAATGTACGCACATTTTCATGTAAAGTACCCGTTATTTTTGTCATATTTTAATCAAATTTCAATTTTCTCAACATATTTTCGAAAAATCCTTATATTTCAAACTTCACGAAAATCCACCGAGTGGTAGCCGAGTTTTTCGATGCGGAAAGACAGACAGACATGGCGAAACTAATAGTCTTTCTTTTATGCAACTTTGCGAATGCGCCCAACAAAAGCCATCAGTACACAAACAGAAATGATCATGAGCCCACTGAAGGTTTCGATACGAAATAGGACGGCTGGCTGATCTTCAGATGTATGGTGACCTCGACTGGCTGTGAAGATGGTGACTGTACGGTATGTCGGAAACACTTCACCAGTTTCAACACATAGTGTTGCCAAATGTGAGCAGACCTGCACATGCATATAAACTGTGTCAGTCATCACTTCGTATCTTGTTGAATTGTTAGTGAGGATCAAAATGACAGACATCTTGTGTCAAAAACATATCTACCATGCATGTGGCTTTATGTGTGCGAAGTCACATGCGTTACATCTAATAACCTGCATGCCTTAAACAAGAAGTGGCACCTTGGGAGGTTACATTACAATCGGTTCAACTAAATTACTGAACCGAATTTTGTATAGTTGTGCAAGTTTTCCAACAGAAGCTCACTAAACTCCGTGTCTATATCTGGCATTTTTAATTGTACTTCACATTTAGCATTGCAGTCCATAAATTCACAACTTTGCCACACACACAGGTCTATTACCACAAACACATTAGACTCTTTTAACTTGTCAACAGTCCTATTATATTCGATATACAATGCTTTGGTCAAATTTACATTCATATTTATAATCTTAAATCGACTCAACTTAAGTTTTTCCATTGCTCAGTATGTCTAATTAAATTTTATACTTATGCAAGCTTGATAAGTATAACTCTCCACAATTGCATGCTTGTTCATGCACAATATGGTCTTTACTATTTTTCTAATCTTCTTATTTCTAATATTCTTTGCTTGTTCATTATGTAAAGTTTGAAATTAGCATGTAATCATATTGCCTGAGAGTTGTAAATCTTCAGTGACTCTTAGAAGAAATACAGTATAATCTACAGGGCAAGTAATCGATAACGAATTAATATTGTTTTCTTTGTTTCTGAGTAAAATCACCATGCAGAGCGACACTGCTGCCTATAGTGTCTCCATCTTAGAGAGTGACAACATTAACTGCTGGTCCCTGCTTGTGGGGCCCCAAACTATGAATTGTCACTTGTAATTTGTGGCGGGAGCCATGGACTATTTACTTTCCCTTGAGAATGACGACAGTAGGGTGCATATATACACACTGCCTTCACCCCAAAACAAATGTAACAAAATGCCACAAAAACCTAAGAATCGTATGTGAAATAGTGCTTTTGATTAAGTATTTAAGTCTGAATAAACTTTATATGTATTTATGACCTGAATTAAATATCCTGTTGTGTTGGATTGGACCACGTACCAGTATTTCTAAAATTTTGAGTATGTGATCATTTTTTTTAAATAATTAAATAATTATGAAGATAAAGACCATTTTATCCCTGGTCTAGTCAATCATGTCGTTTGGTGAAATGGAGGAATAACTCCACTCTTTCTTAATTTTCGCCCTAGATGGAGGTGAGTGGTTAGCTTCATACCCCAGCCGCTTTACCCCCGAAGAAGTCTTCCCATTTTCCGTTGCATACAAAGTTGTATGGTTTCAAATTCTGTCCGGTTGGTTTGCAAAGCTTTTGCCATTAAAATTTCATTTGCAGTAATTTATTATTTTTGCATAAACAAAAAGTGGAGTGTGTAATTAAAATAAATGCAAGAGACGTGTTTGTTTTAATTGGGTTCAAGTTGCGTACACATAAATTTTGCTTAAAGGGAAATATTATTGTGCATATTTGAACATACTTGAATAAAAAAATTGTTACCCTAATTAATCTTTTCTCGTAAGATATATTCTGCCAGTAAATTATTGTATGGGAGATGTAAAAGTGACATACAACTATTAGAAACTAGTTATTTCTCACTCATTCATTTTAATATGTTTGTTTTAGGACTTCTAATTTCAATATTTTTACTTTCAAACCATCCAGTAACATTGAATACCAAATAGTGACGTGGAAATTACATGGAGGGGAATGATTGTGGCCTAACTTATGGCAAAATCCTGACATTTGAATCAAGGAACTGAATGAAACCACGAATAATTGGGGTTTCGGACAGAGATTTGAAACCCGGACCTCGGAATATGAAGCAGTAGTAAATGTCAGCGTTGTATTCGCTTAGATATTCGTTTCTAATATTTCCAGGAAAAGCTTCAACAGGAACTTAACTTCGTAGAGACAGATGTTGGGGAAATGTTATGGGTGGTTATGAAACGCCATTAAACCCCCCTGTGGTGCTGGAGTTTAAATTAAAAGTACTGTCAAGACGGAGGGATTTTAATTCTGTGGTATGTGTTTACGAACATACGGTGCACCAAAACCGGCAGGATGGTAGGGATTTAAGGCCCGTACAGTACACCAAGCAGGGAGTGACCTGACTGGATAGATCTGGCTCAGGGTAGGGACAGGTTGCGGGCACTCGTAAATTTGTTAATGAACTTTCGGTTTCCATAAAATGGGGGGGGAGGATTTTTTTGACTAGCTGCAGACGCATCAGCGCTCCATGGAGTGCACCAAGCAGGAAGTGATCTGACTGGATTATTCTGGTTCATGATAGGGACAGGTTGCGGGCATTCGTAAATTTGTTCATGAACTTTCGGGTTCCATAAAATGGGGGGAATTTTTTGACTAGCTGCAGACGCGTCAGCTTCTCAAGAATGACTCTGCTGTGTGGAGTAAACCGTACAGTGCACCAAATCCCGCAGTGAGGATCTAATTTAGAATAAACGAGAACCATGTAGCTCTGTGACAGATACAACGGAATTTAAAAAAAAAATCTTACTGTGGATATTTTGTCTATGTTGACAACGTACCTTTGATAATTTTAATTGCTGTCTGTACGTACCAGATCTCTTGTGCGGAAAGTATTACAGTTCCACGTTGGTAAGATGAAAGATGGCAACTTAGCGTATGATATCATGATACATAAGAATGGCGCAGTGAAACGAGATAAATGTCAGCCACAGTAATATTTCCTACTTAAACAGGTACCGTTTATTTGTGTGATAGATGATTCTCGTTCCACACGTGTAAGTATATATATAAATAACTGTCTGTACCAACGTGAAAAATGCAAGGTTGTCACACACGTCATTCCAGTCCGCTGTTTGACTCTCTGATGGATAACGATGCAGGAACATACATCACTCCAGTCTGCCGTACTAAGATATCCCCCCACTCCTCCCCTTCACCCGCCGGCATGCGTTTTAAACCTCTTCGCTACTCCGCGTTCATAAAGCAAAGATACCGAAACTTGTCGACTGATCCCGGACATATTATTATTATTATGAGACCATCAATAAAAAGTAGGCCGGAATAGCTCAGTCGGTATAGCGACTCGCTACAGGCCGGACGGTCCAGGATCGAATCTCAGTGGGGAGCGAGATTTTCCGCACCAGTCCAGAACGGCCCTGGGGCCCATCCAGTACCTGTATAATGGGTACCGGGTCTCTTTCCGGGAGTAAAACGGCCGGAGCATATCGTTGACCACCCATACCCATCTAGTGTTAAGGTTAAAGAAAGAGTAGAGCTATAACTCTACTCCACTCGATTGGCCTTCATGATCTGTTCTAGTATGAACTTTACCTTAACCCTGACACTAGTTGAATGTGAGTGGTCAGATTCACGCTCCCGTTGCTTTACCCAGGAAAGAGCCCCTATATCCATTGAACAGGACGATGGATGGGCCCAGAACTGGTCTGGGCGTTTCGGAAATGGGAATCGAGCCCACAATTCGGTTGGCCAGACTGTAGCTCTATAGTAATACCAACTGAGCTGTCTTGGCTGTTGCCCTCACTACAAAAACAGCTACAGGAATTACGTCACGTGCTCCTGTAATATATGAAACTTAGTCTTCAGCCAGCACAATACATTTCCTCTGCAGCCTGCAGGATGCACTACAGGAAATATGGTAAAGTTACAAAACTGTCCCTTGCTTACGTAACAGAGTGAAAATATGTCTTGTGGCGTGTAAGTGAGCTCCACACAGCTGATCGTCCTGGTTAATTGGTTAGGGGTCCTAGATTAGACTCTTGATGTTGGGGCTGGCTATCCGGAATCAGATACTTCGTGCTATTTCCCACTCGCTCCCTGAAAATATCCTTATATTACTTCATTTAGGAGACGGCAGCTTCCTTCCAGATTCCTTCCAGTTCATTATTCACTAATAAACCAACCACTCGATATTGTATTACCCGAGCTACTCAGAACATTGAGACCGCGGTAGCACAGTGGTTAAGATGCTGTGCTACAAATCGGAAGGTCGCTGGTTCGATCCCAGCTGGTGTCAGTGGATTTTTCATTGACATAAAATCCTTCCGATCGCACTATGGCCCTGGGGTTGACTCAGCCTCTAACAGAAATGAGTACCAGGAGTATTTCCTGGGGTTAAAGGCGTCCAGTGCGTAAGGCTGACCTTACCAACATCCTGTGCCGTTGCCACGAAATCTGGGAACCTTAACTTCCTGGAACCCTCTGGGCCTGTCCAGGCCTGTAAAGGGACTGCTTTACCTTTACCTTTACCTTTACCTTTACCTTTACCTTTACTTTTAACTTTTACTCAGAACATTACGCAGCTTCCTGTTCAGTGGGTACCGGGTCCTTCCCAGGAGGAAAAGCGGCCGAAGCATTTTGCTGAACACCCACCTCCATCAAGTGTCAAGTTGGGAATGACTTGGAAATCTACTTCCATCTCCCTTCTGTGCCTGTTCAGGCAAGCCATGGATGACATTTACCTTAACTAAGAGCATTGTTAAATACACACAAAATATACAAATGATTTCCATTAAATATGGGCGACAGGAGAGATACATGTAGAGTTTTGGTGGGGAAATCTGAGGGAACTAAACTACTTGGAAGACATAGGTTTGGGTGGGAGGATAATATTAGAATGGATCTTCAGGAAATTAGTTCATTGCTTTGGACTGGATTAATGTGACTCGGATAGGGACATGTGGCGGGCACTTGTGAATGCGGTAATGAACCTTCCGCTTCCATAAAATTCGGGGAATTTCTTGGCTAGCTGAGGAACTGTCAGCTGCTCAAGAAGGGCTCTGATCCATGGAGTTACTTAGTTCCACAAAATGAATCTCTTCAAACAGACTGAAACAGTGTATATTTCAAATTTTTTTTCCAATTACAAGTTAAAATCCTCCAAATGTAATTGTTTAAAGCAAACAAAGATTACACAAGGCTAATATATACGTTTGAATGTATAAATGCGAATGGAGTTGTAACAATTCTTATAATAAAACCAACTAGATGCACTAATTTCTCAAATTTATTTTTGGAATATAATTCTACATGTTTCGGACAGTTCCTCTGTCCAACACCAGGAGTTTTTCACTGTACGCACAGTAATGGTATATGTCAGCAAACCTGTATGACATATACCATTGCTGTGTGTACAGTGAAAAACTCCTGATGATGGGCAAAGGAACTGTCCGAAACATGTAGAGTTTTATTCCAAAAATAAATTTGAGAAATTAGTGCATCTAGTTGGATTTATTATAAGAATTTATCACGATACACGATCACCTGAACGTCATAGTTGTAACAATGTTTTAAAATCTTCCAAAACACTGCTTTTTAAGGTAAATCTTGTTTAACGTATCCTTGCAGTGAAGCTTGGGCAAATTTTTGAGGTATAGATAGTAGTTTATACGTTAGTGGATTTTAACTGATTATTTTCGTATCTCTTTGACATATGTGGCATAAACCAGTTTATAATAATACACATCAAAATCGTGATATTTAATAAGTTATTTAATAAGTTATTTATTAGAAGACATTCCCCACATTTAGCACGAATTTATGCTCATGCTTTCTACAGCAAAAAGGAAAAACAAGGACATCAACTTTTTGCACTATGTACTGAATTACATTGTTGACAGTAGCTCACAATTTTTGCACCACTGATATGTCTTGACGAAATAATAGCTTGAAGTATTCTTTACATTGTGCATTGTTTTCTCTGCATCTTTTTTCCTTGTCTTTTAGTGCATATCTCACACGACAGAAGGCATAACTAGGCCTGTCGGGAGAATCTGCTTGCTAATATTATTACTTATGTATCAGTAGTCGGCCCTCACAATTGTACCATTGCACCTATGTAACATGACCCTAAAATGGAACTGCTCTTCAACAATATTTAAACATCGTTAATTATTTATAACAATCAAGATTGTAGTACGAACAGTCGTACCAAAACCAAAGGATCTTTAATAGGGAGTCGAGAATTAAAAGCCATTAAAAACGCAGTCATTATGTATTTATTTACCGATTTTTTTTTTCAGTGTGGGCTCTGTCATCCTCTTGTGTCATTATGCTTTGTTGTATTGGTTCGATGTTAAAATGTGTTTAAAAAAATGTATAAGATAAAAACCATAAAAATAATTTAAGGGTTTATTATCTTACATTATCGTTGCTTATTGTTACACTGTTAAGTTAAAATAATATACATACAATTAGCAATTATTTTAATGGTTTTATCTTATACATTTTATGTACATTTATATAACAAACCAATTTACCAAGGGATAATGAAGCGCTGAGTGTGATGACTTAGGCCTAAACATGGTAATGCTTCTGTCCAATCAGTATATATTTTCTGATGATTTAGAGATTTTTGGCCGTCATCTGATTATTTTCTTGATTGCCGCGCGGAATTCTTTGAGTAAACCCTGGAATACTTTCTTTAATAATAAAAGCACCAATAAAATATATCTATGTAGTACATAACCGTAATATATTCGAGATGAAAAGTTATTGAAAGTGACAATTTTTTATCATGTAATTAGTGCCTAAGCTGGACACAGTGTGAAGATAACTACTTGAAAGTTTGTTGGATGCAGTTCGAAATTTCTGTTTCGAAAAGTCATCACCAAAAATTTATTTTGTCATAAAGTCATGATTACTTGGTCAAACATTTTTGCTTATTGCAAACTGCACTTTCTGCTTGATAGTGCTCGAATAAGAGGAAGCTTAAAAAGACAGATTTTGAATTCGGAAATGCTAAGTGCGCAGTGTTGAAGAGTGGCTCCGTTGTGGAGCGGGTGGGCCAGTAACCACCTGCTGCCTGCTGTGTCTTACACAGGAAAATGAAGAAGGCTGACGACCCGTCTTGCTGGGTTACCTGCTTCACGCGGAGGGAGCCCGAAGGAGAGCAGGCGCCCCAGTAAGTGCACAGTAGCACACCCCACACCTGTCCAACCTACTCCAGCCTTGCATGGTAATACCCCCCACCCCAATTTGGAATTTAGTCATATTACAAAAAAAAATTTTTGCTTCCATTTTGTATTGCTGTTTGTAATAGCTTACAAATTTTATAATATATTTTTACCGTGTATTTAATTTTGTCAAATAATTCGGGAAACAAGATGTACAAATTCGAGGAATAAGAAAGCATTTATTTTGTAACGTCTGCCGCATATTTCGGCGTTCTCGGCTATATGCAGAATTACCACAATCTCAGTACTCAGGTAATGAAAAACACAGGGTATCATTTTTCACTTAATAGAGTAAAAATTATTTTCTCTTTCTTTTTAGCGCATAACGGATGTTTTGTTTCAGAAACACGGCTAAAAAACAACTGACCGTGCTTTAGATTTTGGGGTTATAGTCTTTGCTTTAAATTCTAAAAAAAACTGATTGAAATATGTTTAAATATTCTGGTTTAACTTGTCGTGATATCTCGTGCAATCTTTAGATGAAGAACGAAGATTCTTCGTCAATGTTCGTAACCACATTTAACCCTAGACGACGTTATAACCTCCAGTAATACAATCTAAATCGTACATGCCATGTAAACCTCGCATTTCAAAGGTGACATATTTTAAAGAGATTTGGTATGAACTTTAAACTGTTCAAATTCACCACAACATCATCATTTTTAATGTTCTGTAATCAGTAGCTACATACGGCGGACGTGTGGTTTCTCGAATGTTTGTAGTTGGGACGCCAGTAAGACCCCATAATTTGGAGGTCTAAAGAGAAATGTGGTTAAAATAACAAATACAAAACTTGATCTAGCGCAAGCGTTTGAGTTTGTGTCCAACGTAAGTAACTAGGACAGACTGGACACCACCACCACCGCCACCATCACTACTACTACTACTAT
>Ga0123352_10018567_pt1 | contig 11085 bp, 12 predicted proteins | sample TergutLab28metaG_FD_89700 | JGI IMG/M metagenome (GOLD analysis project Ga0123352, IMG submission 89700) | Labiotermes labralis P1 segment gut microbial communities from Petit-Saut dam, French Guiana - Lab288 P1 | ecosystem: Host-associated > Arthropoda: Insects > Digestive system > Gut ... | reverse complement strand
GAATGTAACCGCGACCTTGCATCTAAGTTTGTGTTTATATCCACGGTTTTAAGTGTTATTACGATACCGCTTATTGCGTTGCTTATATAAAGGAAGATTCCGAAGCCTGTTTCTCCTGATTATTAGGCTGAAAGACTGAAAAAACTAGATAAACGTATAAGCATTGTAGTAGAGCAATTTTGGGAGTGGTGTTATTCAGAAGAGTCAGGGCGTTTGTGGAATAAGTTAGGTTTTGCTATAAACGATGACAATAAATGCACTGAATTAGAGTATTGTGCTAAAAAACTCGAAGAAATTTTGAAACAGGATGTCCTTACTAGTTTAGGAATAGCAAAAATGCAACTGACATATCAGCTAAAACGCAATTGTCTGGGAAAATTTGTAGATGATTATAGTAAACCAATTTTGGGTTTAAAAATAAGTGCAAGTTGGTAGTTTGATTGTTATTGTCATCACTTTGCTCCTCGCCATGATGTAATGAAGATATTGACAAAAGAGGGTTATATTTTTATAATATAAGTATAAAATAACTTTATGGGGTGAAAGATTATGTCGGAAAAGCAGCTTTTAATAAAAGAAATAGAGTCGTTGCCAAATAAGTTTGTTACAGAAGTATATAAATATATATCTTTTTTAAAGTATTCAGATAAAAAAATAGATGATATAACATTAATTAGTGAAAATGCACTTGCGAAAGAATGGTTGCTTCCAGAGGAGGACGAGGTATGGGCAGATTTGTAAAGGGAGATGTTGTGGTTTTGGCGTTTCCATTTTCTGATTTAAGTGATTCAAAGAGGCGTCCTGCTTTGGTACTTTCAAGTCTTAAAGGTAATGATGTTATTTTGTGCCAGATTACAAGTAAAAATGTTTGCGACGATATGGCTGTTAAGTTAGAGTTAAATGATATTGAAAATGGAACACTAAATAGTGTAAGTAATGTAAGACCAAATAAATTGTTTACGTTTGAATAAAAAAGAGTCCGTGAGGACTCTTTTTTATTTACTTAGCGGCGAAGCCGCAAACTCGTCGAAATCCTGATTTCGACGAAACATAGTAGCCGAAACTAAGCAGGGCTTTGCCCTGTGCAAGTTGAGGCACTATGTTACATCATACCCATACCACCACCCGGCGGCATTGGTGCTTCTGGTTCAGGTATATCTGCAACAATAGATTCTGTAGTTAATAGTGTAGAAGCTACAGAAGTTGCGTTCTGAAGAGCTGAACGTGTTACCTTTGTAGGGTCAATAATCCCTTCAGCAACCATATCAACATAGTTTTCAGTAATTGCGTTAAAGCCATAGTTTGCTGGGCTTTCTTTAACTTTGTTTACAACAACTCCGCCTTCAAGGCCAGCATTTTTAACTATTTGACGAAGTGGCGACTCAAGTGCATTTAATACAACTTGTGCTCCAGTTTTTTCATCACCCGTTAAAGTTTCCATAAGTTCTTTAACTTTTTTGCTTGCATGAATGTAAGCCGAGCCACCGCCCGCAACAATGCCTTCTTCAACTGCTGCACGAGTTGCTGCCAAAGCATCTTCCATTCTTAATTTTTTCTCTTTCATTTCTGTTTCAGAGGCCGCACCCACTTTAATTACAGCAACACCGCCAGCAAGTTTTGCTAAACGCTCTTGTAATTTTTCTTTATCAAACTCTGAAGTTGTTTCTTCTATCTGAGCTTTAAGTTGTTTAACTCTTGCATCTATAGTAGTTTTTTCGCCGCCACCATCAACAATAATTGTAGTTTCTTTTTCAATTCTAACAGTTTTTGCAGTTCCAAGCATGTCCATAGTAGCATCTTTTAGTTCAAGACCCAGTTCTTCAGAAATAACTTGTCCGCCTGTTAAAATTGCAATATCTTCAAGCATTGCTTTTCTTCTATCGCCAAATCCCGGAGCTTTAACTGCAACGCAGTTAAATGTGCCGCGAAGTTTATTAACGATTAGGGTTGCAAGTGCTTCGCCTTCAACATCTTCTGCGATAATTAAAAGCTTAGAACCAGTTTGAACAATTTGCTCAAGCACTGGCAAAATTTCTTGAATATTAGCGATTTTTCTATCAGTAATAAGTATGTGTGGGCTGTCTAAAACTGCAACCATTTTATCCATATCAGTTGCCATGTAAGCTGATAAATATCCGCGGTCAAACTGCATACCCTCAACAAGTTCAAGCTCGGTATACATCGTTCTTGATTCTTCTATCGTAATAACACCTTCATTTGTAACTTTTTCCATAGCATCTGCAATCATAACCCCAACTTCGTCATCACCCGAAGAAATAGCCGCAACCTTTGCAATATGATCCTTACCGTTAACCTTTTGGCTCATTTGGCTAATAGCTTCAACAGCTGCTTCTGTAGCTTTGTGCATACCTTTTCTTAAGATGATAGGGTTAGCACCAGCTGCAAGGTTTAAAAGCCCATTTTGAACCATTGCTTGTGCTAAAACTGTTGCTGTTGTTGTACCATCGCCCGCAACATCATTTGTTTTTGTTGCAACTTCTTTAACAAGCTGTGCACCCATGTTTTCAAACGGGCACTCAAGCTCTATTTCTTTTGCGATTGTAACACCATCGTTCGTAATCATTGGTGTGCCATATTTTTTATCAAGAACAACATTTCTACCCTTTGGGCCAAGTGTTATTTTAACTGTATCTGCAAGCTGATTAACGCCGATTTCAAGTGCGTTTCTAGCTTCTACTCCAAATTTAATTTGTTTTGCCATTTTGTTTAATCCTCCTGTTCAATTATTCAATAACTGCTAGTATATCGTTTTGTCTAACGATTATATAATCTTCGCCGTCTAATTTAACTTCTGTACCGGCGTATTTTGAATAAATTATTTTTTCGCCAACTTTAACGTGCATTGTAATTTCTTTACCATCTACAATGCCGCCAGGGCCAACTGCTAAAACTTCGGCTTCTTGCGGCTTTTCTTTTGCTCCGCCAGGAAGCACTATTCCAGATTTTGTTGTTTCTTCGGCTTCTAGTTGCTTTATAACAACTCTATCTCCTAATGGTTTGATTCTCATTTAATTACCTCCTATAAAGTTTTGTATCAATACTATCACCATATATTGTAACCTTTTTTTGAAGATTTTGCAAGTCCTAAAATTTATTTTACACCAATTTTTTGTGTTCTGGCAAAATGGAATAAATATTGTTGTGCAAAACCTGCTAAATTGCCCCATTTTTCTTTGGCAAAGGCATCTATTTCTTTAATACTTACATCTAAATTATTAAAATAATAATATTGCATAACTCGCTTCACCCATACATCTGTTGGAAAAACCTCACGTCTATTGCAAGAAAATAACATAACACAATCGGCTACTTTATTTCCTACTCCGTAGATGCTCATTAGCGTTTTTCTAAGCTCTTCGGTAGATACATTATCAAAATTTTCAAGGTTTATTTCACCGCTAACGCACTTTTTTGCGGCATCTGAAATATACTTATGCCTAAAGCCTGTTTTGCACGCCATGAGTTCTTCTTGCGTTAATTTTGCTAAGGCTTCAGCCGTTGGAAACGAGTAATAAGAGTTGTTTAAATCTTCGCCAAAAAATTCGCTCAAGTTTTTAATAACCTGCTTAATCATTGGTATTCTATTGTTTTGGCTTATTATAAAGGAGATAAGGCACTCAAAACGGTCTTGATGCAAAATTCTTATACCTTCGGCAAAATTTATTGCCTCTTTAAGAGTTTCGTCTGATTGTGCCAAAATTTCTTTAATTTCTTTGTAGTTTGTTTTTAAATCAAAATAGTTAAGCCAAATTTCTTCAAATTCTTTTATGGTGCATGGAGAAATAATTATTTTATCTTTTTCTTGTAAAACTTTTATAACCCTTTCATGTGCAATTATTATATACTCGCTGTCTGCAAGTTTTGTAAACCTAAAGCACTGCCCACAATCTAGCACCTCGCTTATATTAAAGCTATCTAAATTATATACTACTACAGAATTATTTTCTTCTAAATATTGCATTTTGCTTGCTCCTTTTTTTATTTATGTTATAATAGTTTTAAAGAAGGAGATGTACTAATGAAAAACACCCCAATATATTCAATTGTAGTTCCATGTTATAACGAAGAAGAGGTTATCACGGTTTCATACGAGCGTTTAAAATCTGTTATGGACTCAAATAATGAAGCCTACGAGCTTTTATTTGTAAACGATGGTAGCCGTGATAGCACTATAAATATTTTAACACAAATTGCTAGAAAGGACAATAATGTTCGCGTTATTAATTTTTCTAGAAATTTTGGGCATCAAATAGCGATAACCGCTGGGATGGATACGGCAAAGGGTTCGGCTATTGTTGTGATAGATGCAGACCTACAAGACCCGCCAGAAGTTATTTTAGAAATGATAAAGAAGTGGAAAGAAGGTTACGACGTTGTATACGGCAAACGCCTTAAAAGAGAGGGCGAAACCAAGTTTAAGCTTGCAACCGCCAAACTTTATTATAGATTTTTGAAGAGTATGACAAACGTTGATATTCCTGTTGATACAGGCGATTTTAGGCTTATAGACCGTAAAGTTTGTGATGCACTAAAAACTATGAAAGAAAAGAACCGCTATGTTCGTGGGCTTGTTAGTTTTGTTGGGTATAAACAAACGGCGGTTGAGTATGATAGGCATGAGAGATTTGCGGGCATTACAAAATATCCTCTTAAAAAAATGATTAAATTTGCGTTTGATGGTTTAACTTCGTTTTCAAACAAGCCGTTAAAGCTGTCAACTTTAATTGGTTTTATAGTTTCTATTCTTTCGGGTTTTAATTATTTTGTTTTAATATTTAGGGCGTTGTTTTTTAGAAGCTTAGGTAATGCATTTATGCTAAATTCTATTGTGTTTCTTCAAGGGCTTATGTTTATTATGATAGGTCTTGCAGGTGAATATATTGGCAGATTATACGATGAAGCGAAAGATAGACCGCTATACTTTATAGCAGGAATTATAGATAAAGAAAGTTTAGAAGGACATACCAGTGAAGAAAATTAAAGAATTAATTTATAAAATTTTAAAGCATGAAAGTTTTAAATATCTCGTTGCAGGCGGCTTTACAACGCTTATAAGTATTGGTGTTTATACGGCATTTATAAAACTTGGGTTTGATGTTATTGTTTCAAACACAGTTTCAACTATAATGGCTGTTTTATTTGCGTACTTTGCCAATAAAGTCTGGGTATTTAGGCAAAATAATTTTAAGCCGGCTCATATGGTTAAAGAAAGCTTTACGTTCTTTCTCGGCAGGTTTGTAACATATGTTCTAGATACAGCGATGATATGGATGCTAGTAGAAAAAATTAGCGTGAACCCGATTATTAGTAAGCTTATAACACAGGTTGTTATAATTGTTTTAAATTATGTTGTTAGTAAAAAAATTGTGTTTAAGAAATAGAGTGATTACTTGGTTGCTGCACTCTTACACAAAAATTTTTAATATGTACAAAAATCCGCCAATCGAAGAATACAAAGAAGTGGTATATACTGTTACAGCAAGCACTTCTTTCCGTACGCCAATGCTGATATAAAAGCTTGGCTTTTATATCGTCTTTTTCAGTAAAATTATTTATATCATACCTCCATTTTCTTCCTAAGTTTGCTCTACCAAATTTAAAACATGTTCTCTTGCGTTTTGAGGTGCATCATCTTTTAATATGTATATTAGGTCTATATCACTTCCAGAATTGCCTGTATAACTACCGTTTGATAAGCTCCCAACCAAAATTGCCGATAGCACATAGCTACCAGCAAAATCTTCTAATTTTTTAACATGATAGGCAATAATTTCTTTTGCCCGTTTTTCGGTTTTATTCATGCTCCACACCGCTTCTCGGCTCTACATTCGCAGTTTTATAATTTTCATAAGTAACCATGCCAAGCTTTTTGCTTGGATGTTTTTTCACGTTCTTTTTTGCAGTGTAGTCAATGGCTACCAAGCTTTCGTCTTTTGATTTAGAATAATACGCTGCGAGTTTTGCAGCTTCTTCTATCGTAGAATCTAGTACTTCTCTACCCTCTGTTTTTATCAAAACATGCGAGCCAGGTATATTTTTTGCATGAAGCCAAATATCCCAGCTCTCAGCTATTTTAAACGTAATTTCATCGTTCTGTTTATTGTTTTTGCCTACATATACCAAAAATCCATCTTTAGATGTGTACGTTAAAAGAGCCGATTTTTTAGGTTTTTCACCCTTCTTAGCTTGTGTTCTTTTTTTAATAAATCCCGCTTCGTAAAGCTCTTCACGTATCTCTTTAATATCCGACTCTAAAAGCGGCGAATTAAGCGTATTTAGCACAGAATCAAGATAAAACAAATCTTCTTCAAGCTGGCTAAATTGCTCAATAAGTGCAATATGTGTACGTTTTTCTTTATTGTAGCGTTTAAAGTATTTTTGTGCATTTTCTGATGGTGTAAGTGTAGAGTCAAGCTCTATTTCAATTTCTGCGTGATTTTCGTCGTAAAAATTTATGGTTCTTAACATTGTCATACCCTTTTTAACAGAGTAGATATTTGCTGTTATAAGCTCGCCATAAACCTTGTATAACTCCCTATTCTCAATATCTCTCTGCGTTTTTAGCAAAATACCTTTTTTCTTTACAAGCCTTTCGATGTTGTTTTGTATCAGTTTTCTAAGATCGGTCGTTTTTTGGCTGGTTCTATAAACTTGATCTTTTTCTTTGTAAAAGTTTTCTAAAACTTCTGAAATAGAATCTATCATTTTTTTATCAAAAGTTTTGTACATATCTAGGGAAAAAGCCGAAAACTCTACAGGCTTACCAGACTTATCGTAAATAATTTCTGGAGCGAATTGCTTTTCTTTTATATCGTTTACAACTGAAACAAACATATCGTATAATTGCTTATGATTTTCATAAACAATCTCACTTGTGTGTAATGATGGATTTAACCCTGCTCTTGTGCATATTTCGCTCGCCATAACTGGACTTATTCCTGTATATGATTTATAAATTGATTCCGAAATTTTTTGTTCTTTTGCTTTAATGCTTATCTCAAAATTTTCTTGGTTTAACTCTAGTGGACTTATTTTGTTTTGCGATGGTGCAGGCTCGAAATCTCGCCCTGGTAAAACCTGCCTAAGCGAACTTTTATCATAAGAAACATGCTTTATAGCATCTAGAACCATACCATCTTGCGAAACCAAAATTATATTAGAATGTTTGCCCATTATCTCAACAACAAGCTTTTTAGTAGATAAATCGCCCATTTCATTCACAGATTCAATATAAAACTCTATAATACGCTCAAATTTTGGCTGAATTATTGACGTAATTTTACCGTTTTGCAAATGTTTTCTTAAAACCATACAAAAAAGTGGTGCAATTATTGGGTTTTCTTTGTTTTTCGTAACAAAGTGAACCCTTGGATTTGAAGGGTTTGCCGAAAGAAAAAGCCTATGATTCTGCCCATTGTTTCTTATGCTTAAAATTAGCTCGTCAGGCTCGGGCTGGCCAATTTTATCTATCCGCCCACCCAATATTTTTGTTTTAAGCTCATGTTTTATGCTTGATACTGCTATTCCATCTAGTGGCATAAAATCGCCTCCCTGTAGTATGTTACTATATCAAATATATTACAATATGTCAACATTATCTTAATTATGGTTGATTTTTTTTTAGAAAACAAGTATAATGTAGAAAAATACGATTTTTTGGGGGAAAACCATGAAATTTATAAAAAAAATATTAATAACAACAACAGCTCTTGTATTAAGCTTACAAACGGCTGTTTTTGCACGTAGTTTTGCTGATGTTCCTTTTAACCATTTTGCATATGAATCCATAGTTAATATGGCAGATGCTGGCATAATGGTTGCCAACATGCAAAATCAATTTAGGCCAAATGCACCGCTTGATAAGTTTGAAACATCAAGAATTTTTGCACTTGCCGCAGGCTTTAGGCACACTAATTTAACAGTTGCCGAGCAAGCTCGCTTTCAAGCAGCTTACGATACTCACCGCACGCTTTTAACATCTCTTGATAATCAATTTAACCGTTGGAATACTTCTTCCAACCGAGAGATAGCCTTTTTACTTGAAGAAGGTATCCTTACACCAGCAAATTTGCAAGCGTTTATAGTTGTAAATAATTCGCAAGAAAGTCTTAGGGCTCTTTCTAGGCAAGAAGCTGCCACGTTTTTGGTTAGGCTTATGGGCAGGACAGCAGAAGCCAATGCTTTTAACAATACAAACAATTTTAGAGACCATGACCGTATTGCCGTTACGCACCGCCAAAATGTTTATTATTTACGTAGCCTTGGCGTAATTTCTGGTGATACTAACAATGATTTTAACCCTAACGGCGTTGTTACTCGTGCACAGCTTGCACTTATGCTTGACCGCACGTTACAGCTTATGAACGAGGCTGCTACAACTCCACCAACTACAGGAAATAACAATAATAACACTACAAACCAAGCTACACAAGTTGTTTCTGGCACAATTTCAGAAGTTTTTATTTCTATAAACTCTGTAAGAATTTTAAATAGTGCAAATGAACAAGTAACTTATAGGCTTAACGATTCGGCAATTATCGTTGTTAACGGTGTAGTTCGCAATATTAACGCACTTCAAAATAATATGAATATGGTTGCAATTGTTATGAATAATTCTATCGTAGAAATTATAGCAAACTCACCAACTACTACTCCGCCAAACAATAATAACAATAATAACGTTAGTAACAATATTTCGGCTTCTGAAAGAGTTACAACTGGCATTGTTCGTAACATTAACTCTGCAAACAACACTATTTCTATAGAAGTTAGTATAATAAACCCTCGTGGCGGCATTATCCACGAAACTACAGTTTATAATGTTACTACAAGCACAACAATTTTAAGGGGCACAACTACAGCCCGATTTGCTGATATTTTACTTAACGACATTATAACTGCAAGAGTTTTAGGCAACAATGCACTAGAAATCACTTTAGAAGAGCAAAACCGCCATGTTGTTGGCACGGTTTTAGAAAAAGGTCATGACAGAGTTTTAAACACAAACTTTTATATAATAAGGGAAACAAATGGTCAAGTTTCTAGGCTTAATGTAACTCGTGATACAGAAATTAGGCGCCGTGGCCAAGGAGTTGTTGGATTTAATGACGTAAGAATTGGCGACACTGTAGATATTATCACTGAACACGGCTCAATAAAGCTTGCGTATGCCTTTGGCGAACGCTCGAATGTTGATGGTGTTATCAGAGAAATTCACATCACTGATAATACTTCGTATATATCTTTAAGGCTTGATTCAGGTGCAGATGAAACTTACCAAGTAATAGCTGGTGCTTTTGATATATACTCGCTAAGAGTTGCTGATAGAGTTAGACTAAGGCTTGATAGCCGTGAGGTTGAGCAAGTAACAATTCTTCAAAGAGCTAACAATGCAAACCGCAATGTAACTGGCTTTATCAGAAATATTGATTTTGTGAACCGCATTGTAACTGTTTCTGAAACCATGACTTCGGCTAACACAGAAATAATTCATTTTGATAACACAACAATCTTTACAAGCAATATCACAGGAAATAACATTGCAGCAAATAACCTACATGTTGGTATGCGTATCAATGCTACTTGGGGGGCTTCTAACCTTGTTAACCCTCCAGCCAGAAACATAACTATACTTAACAATTAGTAATTTGATATAACTTAAAGCTAGAGGTGGAATTATGCAAAGAGGAAGTAAACCAGTTCGTGGCAGCGGTGCTCCTGTTCGCAAAAAAACGAATAAAACCGTTGCTGTTCGTTCTAAAAAAAGGCAAAGCCGCAAAACTTCTCGAAAAGGTGGGCTTTTAGGCTCCTTAAAACAACTAAATATCAAACTTATTGGGCTTTGCTCACTTGCTCTTCTTATTGTGATTTTAAGCATTTTTATCTTTACTCGAAATAATGCTTATAGAATTTTAGTAAACGAGCAAGAAATAGGCATCATTAGGCGTGATAGAAACGTTGATTTAGATGAACTTGTAGAATTTGCAGTTTTCGCTATTGAAAATGATATTTCAACAAGAATCCTAAAAAATGAAGAGGTTAAATTTGTACCAGCTCGTGCAAATAATAGGCAAGTTATAGATGTTAATATAGCAATTATGCGTATTTCTGGATCTATCACGTACAAGGTTGAGGCTGTTGCTATTGAGGTTGATGGGGTTACTATGGCACTTCTTTTAAACGAAGAACAGGCAGAAACCGTTAAAAACCGCGTGGTGCAAAGATTTATACCTAATGATAGCACTATCGAACGGTTTGAATTTTTAGAAGATTACACTCACAGAAGGCTTTTTGTAGAACTTGACGAACTTAACACCCAAAGCGAGGCTTATAACGCACTTACAGCCACAAACCGCTCGCTTGTTGTGCATACAGTTCAAAGTGGTGAAAATCTTACTATTATTGCTGCACGCCACGGCACAACTGTCGAAGCAATACTTGCCTTAAACCCGGGGCGTTCTGCTAATGATATTTTAGGGCTTGGTGCACAGCTTGTACTTTCTTTGCCTGTGCCTGTTCTCTCAGTTGTTACTTACGAACGAATTACTTTTCTCGAAACCATTCCTCGTGAAACAACAAATATTGAAAACAACAACATGAATAGAGGTCAAAACCGTGTAGTTCAACATGGGCAAGATGGAGAAGCCTACGTAACTGCACTTAGAGTAAGAGTTAATGGCATTGAAGATATTTCTCGCTTTGAAGAAATAAACAGAGAAATAACTGTAGAGCCTGTTCCCGAGATTGTGGAAATAGGTATGAGGTAATAAAAAAGCAACGTCTGATTATAGACGTTGCTTTTTTATTACCTATAAAATTCTTTTAAATCTAAGTCAAGAGCCTTAGCTATTTTTTCTAAAGTTTCGAATTTCAAGTCTTTCTTGCCTAACTCAAAATCTCTTATATGGCTACTTGGAATTTCAATTTTTAAAGCAAGATCAAATATAGTCATGCCCTTTTTAGCACGTGCATTTACTAGCACTGCTTTAACAATTTCTTTTATAGTTGGGTTGCTATCTTCTTTAACTGTAAGTATAGCATATTTGCTTATGTCTGCATCTATTC
>Ga0123352_10018566_pt1 | contig 11085 bp, 9 predicted proteins | sample TergutLab28metaG_FD_89700 | JGI IMG/M metagenome (GOLD analysis project Ga0123352, IMG submission 89700) | Labiotermes labralis P1 segment gut microbial communities from Petit-Saut dam, French Guiana - Lab288 P1 | ecosystem: Host-associated > Arthropoda: Insects > Digestive system > Gut ... | reverse complement strand
TTTGCCATGGGTAAGGACATTGCAGGCAACATTGTGGTGTCGGATATTGCCCGCATGCCCCACTTGCTAATTGCAGGCTCCACAGGTTCGGGCAAGTCGGTTTGCACCAATACGCTTATTACCAGCATAATTTACAAAGCCACACCGCAAGAAGTAAAACTTTTGATGATAGACCCCAAGGTGGTGGAGCTGTCCATTTACAACGGCATACCCCACCTGCTTATACCTGTGGTAACGGACCCCCAAAAAGCCAGCGGCGCACTTGGTTGGGCAGTGCGGGAAATGGAAAGCCGCTATGCCGCCTTTGCCACAAACAAAGTGCGGGATTTAGCAGGCTACAACATAGCTTTGGCGGAAAAAGGTGAGGAAAAAATACCCCAAATCGTGATTATTATTGACGAGCTTGCGGATTTGATGATGACCTGCGGTAAAGAGGTGGAAGAAAGCATTGTGCGCCTTGCCCAAAAGGCACGTGCGGCAGGCATACACCTTATTTTGGCAACCCAACGCCCGTCCGTGGATGTTATTACGGGGCTTATTAAGGCAAATGTACCAAGCCGCCTTGCCTTTGCCGTATCCAGCGGCACAGACAGCCGCACAATACTTGATACAGTAGGGGCGGAAAAACTTCTTGGCAAAGGCGATATGCTGTTTTCCCCCGTAGGTATGAACAAGCCCCGCCGCATCCAAGGCTCCTTTATTTCTGATAAAGAAGTGGAAAATATTGTTAATTTTATTAAGCAAGATGGGGAAACCGAATACAGCGAAGATATGATAGAAAAAATAACCGCCGCACCCGAAGAAATGGACTTTTCGGACGATTCGGACCCGTTGATTGAAGAGGCAATTGCCTTTGTGGTGGAAAAGGAGAAGGCCAGCACATCTATGTTGCAACGCAAATTCCGCATTGGCTACAACCGTGCCGCCCGCATGATGGAGGAGCTTGAAGGGCGTGGGTTGGTAGGCTCGGAGGATGGCGCAAAGCCCCGCAAAGTTTTGATGACGCCCTATCAACACCGTGAATATGTGCAGCGCAGGCAAGATGCCATTGATGCGTCCATAAAAGGCGGCACGGCCTTGTAGCCGCCATGGAGGAAAAGCACATAATAACAAAGGTTTTGCATTCGTCTGCCGCCAAGCACCGGGGGGCGGCTTGATACAGTAAAACCCCTCAAACGAGGGGTTTTTAACTTAACTTAGCTTAGCTTAATATAGCAAGTCTTGCACAGAAAAGCCTTGTTCTTCTGTTGCACTTCATCACTGCTGTCACATAGCTGGCAGGTGGGGGAATGCTTTTCAAGTGCCACCCTATTGCCCTCCAAGCTAATTATGATGCTGTCACCTTCGCAAAGGTCCAAGGCCGTTCGCATTTCTTTGGGGATTACAACCCGCCCCAACTCATCCATTTTTCTAATTGTCATTTTACATCCTTCCTCTCCTATGTAATTTTCCAAATGTTCGTTGCACATTTGTTGCTTTTATATATTTTGGCTTATTTTTTTCGTACAGCGAACTTTGGCACTAAATTCATTATACATTATCTGGAAATAAATTGCAAGCACTTTTTTCCATTTTTTGAAAATAAATGTAAAAAGTTGGATAAAAATTGGACTTTTGCCTGTAAAGTGGGCATTTTTGGAAATAAAAAAGAGCCATGTAATAATGGCTCTTAGCGTGCACCTTAGTCATTGCAGGAGGGTTGTATCCTAATCCTCAGATTCATCAACGGGAAGGACTATTCTGTTTGGGATTGGTAGTGGCCCATCTTCTTCACCAGCTGCCATCGAAATAAAGCTGTATGACAGAGTTAATGTTGCAACTAATAAAACGAAAGCGGTTATTTTTCTCCTCATTATAATTCACCCCCCAAAAGCTATTTTTTCAAGAATATCATTTTTAATTATTGTGATTTCCAGCAATTTCATTTTCATCCCTTTTTTAGTATAATGCGATATTAGCCAATTGCAAAATTCTAATGCTCTGTAAAGATGATGCTTTTCGATAAGATGTGGGATGGTATGTTCCTCTATGAATGATGACGAATTTTCGTTGTTTAGGGTTAGAGCGTGGGATAGCGACTGAAACATTAGTAAGTAGTGCTCATCGTTCTTTGATAGGCCACTTCCTTGGAGCAACAGCGGCTTACACAAAGCTTTTTTCTTTAAGGCGTTTAAGCAGATGATTTTCTGACATAAGCCTTCCAAATATAAGTTTTCGCCCTCTAAAAGATGGGCAAGTGACTGGTCAAAATATTCAATCGCTTCTTCAAAGCGGCCTGATTTCTTGGACGCAAACCCGTAGTTGTGTAACGCACGAGCAATATTCTCCTTGATTCCTCGGACTTTAGCTTTCATCAAGGCTCTTTCGAGAACTTCTTCCGCTTCCTTAACTCGATTTATTCTAATGTAATTAACAGCAAGTGTGTTGTCTACGAACAACTCATTAATACTTGCCACATCATGGTCGAATTCGCTATAAATTTTCAACAAAGTTATTACTGACTGTGTAGCCCATCCCAATCTCGAATAGCAAAGGGCAAGATTATAATATAGCGAAGCTTCCCTCTTGTGCCCTTCGATTTTCATATCAAAGGCTGTGGTAAAAGAATTTTTGGACTCTACATAATCTCCCTTATAGAATTGAAGCATGCCCAAGTTATAAATGTAATGATAGCGGTTTTTTGCAGTGGTTTTATCAAGGAGGGGCTTTGTTGTTTCTAAAATTTCTTCCGCTCCCGAAATATCTTTGATTTGCATTAAAAGTTTGGATTCAAACATCCTGTAATTAAAAATCAAGTCTTGCTCATAAGGTAGCTTGGTGATTATGGATAGCCTTTCTTGCATATTTTGAGCTTTATCAATTAGCGAACCTCTAATATAGCCCAGCCACAAATCCAACTGCCTTTGATAGTCGGCAATCTCATCATCAAAGATTGGTGCGCCTTCGATACCCAGCATTTTTTTCAACACCATTACTTCTTCACGGGTGTATTCCTTCTTGCCGTTTTCAGTCTCACTAATTTTAGATTTTACACAGCCCAAAGCCGCAGCAAGGGCTTCTTGCTTTATGTTGGCCAAATCCCTAACAAGTTTGATTTTTTCTGCTATGGTTAAATTCGCTGTTGCACTCACACTGTCACCCCAGTTGCTCACTGTTAGTCATAATTATACACCAAAAGAAATATTTTTGCAAGCATTTTTTGACAAGTTTTTTATTTTTTTAGGCGATTGCTTCCACCTCGCCATAATAGTGGTGGCTGTCATTATAAAAAAATTAAAAAACACTTGACAAAGATAAAAAAATGTGTATAATAAACAAAAATCAAATTATTGGCTATGAACAGATGAGTAGGCAAAATTTCTGGTTACAGAGAGCCCAGTGTGCTGAGAATGGGTGCCGTGCAGTTTGCCGAATATGGTCTGGGAGCTTTCGGGATTCGAGGTGGTTTGCGTCCACTAAGGGTTTTGCGTGTTCGCACGTTACAGCGATAGGATGTTTCGCTAGACAACGTAGTATTTTTAACGTTTAAGCCAGCATCCGATGAGGTTTTGGGCAGCAATGCCCAAGATGAACTAGGGTGGTACCACGGGTTTAATTTCTCGTCCCTAGAAAGTGCGTTTTTGCGTGCTTTCTAGGGGCTTTTTGATTATTTTGGGGGTGGTTGGTGTGATAAGGCTGGTTGGTGTTAGCAAGGTTTTTCCTAATGGGGAGGTGGCTTTGGATAATGTTTCCTTAACCATTGATGAAGGGGATATTTTTGGCATTGTGGGCAAGTCGGGGGCGGGCAAATCTACTATGCTAAAACTTATCGGGCTTTTAACCCAGCCCACCCAAGGGGATGTGGAAATTTTTGGCGAAAACACTTGTGCCATAAAAAATAGCAAGGCCAACGCCATTAAGAAAAATATTGGCACGGTTTTTCAGGGATACAATTTGCTTATGCAAAGGTCCGTTGCCCGCAACATAGCCTTTCCTTTGGAGCTTACGAAAACCGATAAAAAGGCTGCAAGGGCAAGGTGTGTGGAGTTGGCAGAGTTGGTAGGGCTGGCCGATAAGTTGGGTGCATATCCCGCAAGCCTTTCCGGCGGGCAAAAGCAAAGGGTTGCCATTGCAAGGGCTTTGGCAACAAGCCCAAAAATATTGCTTTGTGACGAGCCCACATCCGCCCTGGACAGTTTTACCGCCAAGGAAATTTTGCGGCTTATTAAGGATATAAATGCAAAGCTGGGTATGACCATTGTCATCATCACCCATGACATACATGTGGTGCGTGCAGTTTGCAACAAAACCGTGGTGCTTGATGGCGGGCGGGTTGTGGAAGTGGGGGAAACCGGTGATGTGCTGGATAACCCCAAAAACCCCGCCACCAAAATGCTATTAGATTTCCAAATTTAAGGAGGGTTATGTTATGGCGTATTTATGGGAAGTTTTTATGGATTTTAGGGGGGTGATATGGGAAGGGACATTAACCACACTTTATATGACCTTTGCAACGGTGGGGCTGGCATATGCTATCGGCTTGCCTTTGGGGGTTTTGCTGGTATGTTTGGGCAAGGGGGGGCTTTTCCCCAACAAAACGGTGCATGGGGTGCTTAGCTTTGTTGTAAACACCGGACGCTCCATCCCATTTTTGATATTAATGGTGGCTCTTATGGGCTTTGCACGTTTTATTGTGGGCACGGGAATTGGCGCAACCGCCGCCCTTGTGCCGCTGGTTATTGCTGCCGCCCCATTTATATCCCGCATGGTGGAAACCGCTTTGAATGAGGTGGACGCAGGGATAGTGGATGCGGCAAAATCCATGGGGGCAACAAATTTCCAAATTATAAGAAAAGTTATGCTGCCGGAAAGCGTCCCATCTTTAATCCGTGGTTTTTCCATCACCACTATAATGATAATGAACTTTTCCGCCATGACGGGAGCAATTGCCGCCGGCGGCCTTGGGGATATGGCCATAAGATATGGGCATATGAGCCGAAACACGCATGTTATAATAATCATCGTCATCGTAATAGTTATTATTGTAACACTGATACAACTTTTGTTTAACTTTTTAGCCGCAAAAATTGACAAGCGGCTTGCCTAACGACATATATAATAAGGGGGATTTAATATGAAAAAAGTAGTATTTTTGCTTGCGGTGTTGGGGCTAACTTTTGTTTTTGCGGCCTGTGGCGGCCAAGATAAGCAGCTGATAAGAATAGGCGCAACCGCCACACCCCATGCCGAGATTTTAGGACAAGTGGTACCTATTTTGGAGGAGCAGGGCTTTGAAGTGGAAATTAATGTGTTTAATGACTTTATTGCCCCCAACTTGGCCTTGCACAATGGGGATATTGATATGAACTTTTTCCAGCACAGACCCTTTATGGAAGGCTTTAACAGGGACAATGGCGCAAACCTTGTGCCTGTTTTCGGGGTGCATTTTGAGCCTTTGCGCCTTTATGCCCACACACCGGGCACAACCTTGGCAGATGTATCCGAGGGCAGCACCATCGCCATACCCCACGACCCCACCAACGAAGCCCGTGCGCTGCAACTATTGGAATCTTTGGGGCTTATCACACTTTATTATGAAACAAGAACAACTGCAAATGCAACCCATGGTGTAGAGTATAACCCCCTTAATTTAGATATACGACCCATGGCGGCGGATGTGTTAGCATCCGTGCTGCCTGATGTGGATTTTGCCGTGATAAATGGTAATTTTGCATTGCAAGGAGGTGTGATGCACCTTGCCGTGGAAGGTTCCGGTGAAGATGTGGCCTCCCCTGCCGCCAGGGAGTTTTTTACCAATTTTATCGTTGTGCGGGAAGGTTATGAAAGCGACCCAAGGGTAAGCGCTTTAATAGATGCCCTAAATACCCAAGCCATACGGGATTTTATCTATCAAACATACCAAACCCGTGTTGTACCTACATTTTTGCAGCCATAGGGTGCATGCTAAAACCCCCTGTCCACCTTAGGTGTACAGCTACATGTTGTAATGGTACAGTAGACTCATCAAAGGAGATGAAGAAACTATGGGGCAATTATTGCATGGCTGCGCCACAGCGACAGAGGCAACTCTCATTAGTTTTGCCTTGCGAAACCCGCCCTTTGGGCGGCCCGCCTTCTTGCGGGTAGGTGTAGAGCAATCCAAAATAGTCAAGGGAGTTTAAGAACTCCCGCTAAAAAGCACGGCACCAACCCTAAAACCGTTGATAAGTGGAAAAAGCGTGACGTTACTACTGATTCGCCGTTGGAACCAAAACAGGTGAAATCTACCGTCCTTACAATCGAAGAAGAAGCCATCATTGTAGCCTTTTCGCAAACACACTCTTCTTCCATTGGACGACTGCCTATGAGAGCATACCCCATTAAACCCGCTTCTTTTGAAAAGCGGAAACCAAAATTGGCATTTAAAACGAAAGGTAGCTATGCCGAAATTCAAAATCAGCAAAGTAATGACGACCTAATGTATAATTACTCATTTACATTCCGATAAAGATATGTTACGATAACAAAGACAGCGATATTTTGTAATTATAAAAGCGAAGGTGCATTTCTTTGAAGAGAAGTATTGGGGGCTTAGCTATCATCACCTTAATGGTGTTAGGTGTTTTATCGGGTTGTTTGAATGCAGATACAACACCGGAAGAGGACGACAATTCCATTCCGGCTTATGAATCCAAATATGAAGCTACATACAACCTAAGTGGTGAAGATAACGATATTAACCCATATCTTAATTACGCAGGCAATGAGGCTGAGGAGCATGATGAAGAAACAGATGCAACAAGCGAAGAGTATAACAAAACAGAGAGCGGCTCCGAAAAAGATTGTGAAGAGATAGCATCAGACAATAAAGAGGATGCGGATAATACAGAGAATGTATTTATACAATTTGTTCAGATATACGAAGGCGGACCACGACTTGAAATTATTAGAACGATTGTTGACTTTGAACCGGATGTTTGGCAAGATATAATTACTGCATTTCGAGCATTTCCGGTACCCGATCCCGTAGAAGTAGAAATTGTAATTAAAGATGAGGGTGGTTACATAATCCAAGTAATATCCGGTTTGACCCAGAATATTCGGTTTGCTCAAAATATGGAAGGCCCTTCGTTTTCTGATTATAATTTTGATGGGTATTTGGATATGAGGCTTTTGAGGTGGCAGGATGGGGCAGGAGGGCGGCTTGCGCATGAATACTTCTGGCTCTGGTGCAATGAAATTTCTCAATTTGTGCTGAATGAGCAGCTGATTGAGATTGGGAATGCGGCAAACCTTTTTGCCGATCAGGAAACTCGTCAGATAGAGGTGTGGCATCGTGTTAGTAGCAGTCCTGGATTTTGGACATTTTATGAGTATCACAACGGTAGCTTCGTGTGCGTGGATTATGACTTTTGCGATGCAACAAACCCTTTTATTTTAGACGAAATATTGCTCTTCATTGAATATAGGTGTTCTCCGTAATAAAAATGCCACTCTAAGCCTTGATGAGTGGCATTTCCAAGTATACAGTGGAGGTTGCAGTTGATTATTCGCTATGTGTTGTAATTACTAACATACTATTCGTGATTGACATGTTATGTATGTTGTTTTGGGTTATTTGATATAATATTTTGTGGAAGGGTTATTTAACTAAGGGAATATAAATTCAGGATCTGACAGTGGTGTGATGACATCAAATCAAAGAAAAAGCTGGACTACGCATCTATGATATGTGGCTCGAATGGAGCGAACCGTCATTGACAGTTGTTAGTCTATTGAATGCCCTCCACACCATGAGTGCAACCTCTTGTCGTGTTGCGAAATTAAGTATCAAGGGCGTACTCCGCCGCTTCAATGCTCTTTTCAGCTTGATTGTGCTGTAGACTTTGCGGTTGTTATTGAACTCTTCTATAACTATAACTGCATTTTCAAGGACAATATCTGTTTTATGGGGTGTTGGTTCATAATAAACCAAGGAGCGTGTAACCCCCAAGAAGGAGACACATAGCAGATATGCTGTACTTATCTTTATTAGCCCTTGATGATGTCTACTTTTGAGCCAGTATCTCGTACCGCCAAGAAGGGCGGCGCACGCAGTGCGGCTTGCGAAGCAAACTACTGAAAGGCTGCTTGCTTTAAAATATCATTCTCCATCTTCAGCTACTTGTTTTCTTTACGTAGCTTGATGAGTTCATTTTCCTCATCACTTCTGTTATCTGCATCTCTAAAGCTGCCAGTAGCTTGATATTTTGCCACCTAATTATCTACTGTGGATTTGGCTATGCCATACTCTTTGACATCTGTGCTGTTGGTTTGCCGCTTATGGCTAAGTTTTGCTATGTTCCCTAAACTCGTCAGTATAGTTTACTTGATTTCTTTTTGTATTTCTTTTTGGCATTATCTTCGCTCCTTAGATTTGATGGTATATTATATCAGTTCGAGCGATAATTGACTAAATAAGTGTAGTATGGCCCTTTTGTAGCTTTTGAAGATAGGATACCTCTTGATAAGTGAGAATTTTTGTGATAGTCAAGGAGAGGTTTTTGGATTTAGGAATTTCTTTGGTGGTGTTACGAAAGTTTTTGACAAAGAAAAAATAGAAGCGGAGAAAAGAAGAACTGTATGTGTTTTTTGAGTAGACTCAAAAAATCTAAGGTTTTGTAAACAAAGATATTAATGATAACATTTGTTTATAGCAATATACCATCCAATATATAATTTTTCTTGACACATATAGATGCGTTATGCTATGATATGATTAGATTGTGAAAAATGTTATATTATGTCAAAATATTGGGAATGGTGACAAAAATAAGATTTATAAGATTTGAGTCTTGATTAGAACAGCGGTTTCTCCCTATCTGTACATCTAACAATCTTTAATATCAAATGATAAAGATTATCGCCTTTGTTGATAGCATAATATGATGATGCTGTTTTAGTCAAGGCCCTAAGATTTTATTGAAGGGAGAAGGTGGTAAATGGAAAAGTATCTGCTTTTCAAAGAGGGGGACAGTAAATCAAAAGTGAATATCAAGTGGAGGGGGGTGTGACGAAAAGAGTAAGTAGGCTCTCAATGAAGCCCTTAAAACAACCAATGTTTACTTTGAAGGTCACCCTTCTATCAAAGAAGCCATTAGAAGGATTGTCTATTATGGAGAAGAAACATTGTGTGCTGCAATATAAAGTAATCCAAACACCCAAAACAAAAACAAAAGCTAAAAAAACAAACGCTAAAAACCCAAACAAAAGTTAAAAGGAGAAAATGCGTATGAACAAAATAGGACAAAAGCTAAACAAACCAAGGCGAAGCCTTAATGAGTCAAAGTCTAATCACTTTGGTCGTTTCAGTAAGCTTATTGCCTTACTCCTTGTTGTATTGATGAGTGCCACTTCGGTGTCTGGATTTGCTCCTGTGGGTGTTAATGGCATTACTGGTATTACTGGTGTTAATGGCATTACTGGTATTACTGGTGTTAATGCCATTAATGGTATTAATAATGTTACCGACACTGCCGACATTGACGTTATAGAAGGGGATACTGGCATTACCGGCACTATCGGCATCAATAGCATCAATAGTGCCGCCAATATAGGAGACCATCAAAACAACTGGCAGGATAATGACATTCATGATTTTGGATATCTCCACCCATTCCCTGATGAATATGGTGAGGGTTTTAGTGTATTCCCCGATGAAGCTGGTGAGCACCCCGGCACATCCGGTTCATTCGGTACATTCATTAATGGCACATCACACAACGAAAACACACAAAGCTTTGGCTCCGGCTTTAACTTCAACTTACAAAACCAAAGCCAACGAAGAATGATGTATCAGCAATTACTTGAAGGTAATTACTTTGCACCGGAACTAATAGCAAGATTTGAAGAAATGTTCGGAGTACATTCCGCAACTTACATACGAGAAAATTTTACAACTTTGTTTGACATAAATGAATATGAGATTGATGAGGGAATACTTAATATAATTGCCCCTATGCGCATGTGGCAGGCAGAGCAGTTTGAAATGGGTATTATGGCAAGGGTTGTGGATAGTAGGACACTTGCTTTTGATGGATATTTTGATAATTCCTTTGACAATTCTTTCGGCTATCCCTTTGATAATAACTTTTCCTATGGTAATTCCTTTTATAATTTCTTTGATGATGATTTTTCCAACTTCCCTTTTCCAGACGACTGGCTTTGGGATAATGAATTGATTTGGGATGTAGAGGGCTACTTGTTGCCTTTGGGTGATGAACCTCCTTCTCTGCAAGCACCATTTCCTTTTTTGTATCCCATAGTGCCGGGGGAGTATTACGAACATCCCTCCCATCCCATAAACACCTTCAACCTTGAAACAATGCAGGGGTACTATAACCCTAATCTTTATTATCACTTTAATCCTAACCACGACTTTAATATTGGCTATGACCTTAACCTTGTTCAGGAGTATCACTTTAATATTAGTGATGACTTTAACCCTATTCAAGAGCATCAAGTTTTGCTTGATGACTTCAATCTTTCTCATGGTGATCCATTTAGCTCTTATCAAGATGTGTCCCAATCTTCATTTGCGGGGAATAGTCATGTGAGTGTTAGGCTGATATCCGTAACCAACACCAGTATCACTGTTGAGATGTTTTTTAATCCGATTCATAATCCTGTAAATAACATTCTGGGGATTCTTGATCACACCGTTGCCAATCCTCCATACAATGGCGCATGGAGGGAAGTGAGAAGGGGTTTCAACTCAGGAACATCCATATTCACAATAACCGGCTTGGTGCCGGGTGCTGTGTATGGTGTGCAAACAAGAGTGTGGAACGCAAGTACAAATGCATGGGTGTATGCACGAATAAATGTTAGAACAACAGGTGCAAGGACTCCCTCCATAACATTAACCAATGCCACCAACAATAGCGTAACTGTAAATGCAATATTTCCTTCGGAGAGGGATAGTGGGAACAGGTTATTGTTCTGGGATGGGTTTGAATGGGTTGATGTGGTCACTCCAAATAGACATCTTTCCAGTGGGTCGTTCACAATACGAAATTTAACCCCCGGCGTGCGGTATAGGGTTGCATTGCAATATTTCAATCGAAT
>Ga0123352_10018565_pt1 | contig 11085 bp, 6 predicted proteins | sample TergutLab28metaG_FD_89700 | JGI IMG/M metagenome (GOLD analysis project Ga0123352, IMG submission 89700) | Labiotermes labralis P1 segment gut microbial communities from Petit-Saut dam, French Guiana - Lab288 P1 | ecosystem: Host-associated > Arthropoda: Insects > Digestive system > Gut ... | reverse complement strand
TTGGAACATCACACATAATACGGAAAGTACTGCAATGTGAAGCTTGAAGCCTGAGCGGTGGGGATCACCGCTGGCTCAAGAGAAGTACCAGGAAGAAATGCCTGTGACAGGAGACATACATATTGTATAATAATAATAATAATAATAAACAAAAATTAAATCGATATATGCGTAACTATAAACCTATGAAAAAATAAATTAAGCTTAATGGCCTAACATTTTGTCGCGTTATAACCTCCTCAACGAAACTCTGGTAGTGGAACCCAACATGTATGTCGCCGTCGCAAACATTTCTCACTAAGTTCCAACTACATTCCATCGTAATGTCCCTCTGTTTCTAAATCATCCTAATGATTGCGTCGCACAGAAATATTACTTGTATTTCTTGTCGCCCCAGTCGAGCTACGACAGGAAATATGAGCCTACTGTTTGAGGTGTTTGAGCAGCCAGCTGAAACGAGGTCTCGCTGTGTGATAACCTCCGTTCCCATTCGTGCACCACCCGCAGGTCCAATGACGAGCTGAATATTGGTTAATTTTAGAAACCGCGCGTCATCGTTTAGGGATAGGTTCTCCCAGGTTAGGCCTATGGGCTGCCAGCAGTCTATATTTTAACATGACTTAAACTAGCTCCAATGGAATTTCGAACTTTCCCCTCACTAGCATTTGGTCTCACGAAACAAAATTCTAATGCGTCGGACCGCCTCTAGGGCCCACCCAACCTCCTTTTCAATGGGTTTCGGAGGCTCTTTTCCAGAAAGTAAAGAGGTCGGGGCGTGAAGAGAACTCACCTCTAGGTAGTACCGAGGTTAAGAATGAGTGGAACTATATAACCCAAACTTCCAACATGTTTCCATGGCGTGCACAAAGACAACTACATTCTGTACTTTCTCTAACAATAGACCGATTGTGCGTTCTCGCTCTTTCGCTCTTTATGGGTTCGTTACACAAAGCACACGAAATGAGGGCATAATAATTAGGTAGTGTCAGCTGGTCAGCTTGCTAAGCCCATGAAATTTGTTTGTGAGTTTTCCACTCTTATTTTCGGCCGGGATTTAATCATAATTTACAGCCCCTGCGTTTTATGAAAATGAAATTTAACTAGGTCTATTACCCAGTTTCTCGAAAATGTTTCACAATACGAAAAATTTTAGAACAATATATACATAGCCTAGACACTCGACACACACACACACACACACACACACACACACACACACACAAACACACACACATATGTATACAGGGTAATTCATAAGTCCCTCCGGAAATTCCGAATTCGGCTGCGCAACAACCAAGACAGACACAACAGAAAGGAGCATATCAATAGGTACAGAATCTCTCCAATTTTTTCTGTGTACTAGGCGTCATGACGTATTTGCAGGTTTCACCGCTGGGGTACAGTCGTGACGAAACATGGCGTGGACAGGGAATAAGAAAGAGTTCTGTGTCTTGGAATTTGCAGGATTGATATCAGCCGCGTCACCAAGGTTGGACATGTCGAGAACCTGTAAGGTAGGACAGAAACTTGGAGTGTCTCTCCCTCTGCTAACGTGCTCCCCTTCGGCATGACCATCCCGGCTACTGTACCGCAGAAGTCGGAAATCTCGGAGGGTCTTATGAATTATCCTGTATATATGTGTATATATATATATACACACCAAAATCTAGACGTGCTATTTTGATTTGTAATATTTTCCGAATGTCGACTGTTTAACGAGACTGAAACGAACGTAACTTCCGATGAAGCCTAAATACTTAGATATTTTTGACAACCATCTAAGAATGATATAGGCCTAAGGGTATTGACAAATAAGAGGCTGCTTCTGGGAAATAAGCCCAATAATTTCCACTCCTGTAGTTGAAAACGTTTGTACGCTTGTGATCTTCTTAATGGCAGTTCCCATGTTTTGATGTTACGTAACGTACTGCTGTGTGCCACTTACCATTGCTTACATAACTGCCACAATTATGATGATTACGCCTGCGATAACGATAGTAACATGCATAATGTTAGCTCTTGGCCTGTGTACGTGAAGTTACCAAGACTCTGTGGATAGGAATATACTGAAACTGGAAGAGGTGATAATTAAGTCAATTTTAGGGTTCCACACCGGATATACTGACATTTCCAAAAACTCGAATGCGAGAAAACGCGTTTGAATTGTGCAATTCTAAACTAGAGGCATAGGTGGACAGATAGGAAACGGGACGTATTTTTTTAAACATATTTTAACGTATTGCTTAAGCAGAAGTGCAGGGCACCACATATTACAGTAGGTGAATCACTGCTTGAGTCGGATAGTGCCGTCCGTACACAGTGACTACCCCAGAAACTGGACAAATGGAAAATCCTGGTTCAGTTTCCGGCGGAGGTGCAGATTCTTCTTTCGGCCAGTGTGTTTAGACTTAAAGTATGGCCCACCCAAACGTCCTGTCCGCGGGGTACCGGGGACTTATTTCGTGGCTGAGAGATGTAGGGGCGTGCGAGGTGACTACTCACTGAATCAAACGCCGAAGGTTAAAGAGGGTGGAGCTATACCTCCAGTCCCCTAACTCATACGCCATTCCTGACACATAGCTTGATTAATTAAGCGCACAAAATGTTTAACTGCCCAGTGCTCTTGAGCAGGAAACAAAATACCATGCACATGGCTCGTACTTATGGGTAAGTACATTCTGTGCCATTCAGAAAAATATTTAGCTGGATAGGCCAGCATACGGCGTCACAAGACGTAAATAAAATATGAGTTTTTCTCTGTTCTACACGATTCTTCACAAACTTATAAATTCGTCCTCTTAACTGCCACATCCACCTTTTCTCGCCATTTCATTGGATGGATCAGTAGAGAGGACTATATTTACTTATTATAGATTCATGCACAACGCAGTCAACAATTCTTGTCGGTTACCAGTTTCGACCTACATCCAGGCCATCATCAGAAGTACACAAAATCTATAACCTACGAGGAAAACGCACAATAGTCCATACATTAATCTCGTTCATCTCATTCCCTTTCCACAAAGTCACAAAACTTAGCACAAACGGTCTAAAATTGGAGGAAGACACAATTGTACATTAAAAACAGGAACACTTACAATAAGAATCTTAATAAAGAAGGTAAAGGTAAATCACTCCCATTACAGGCCCGAGGTGCCCAGAGAATTCCAAGAAGTTAAGGTTCCCAGATTACCTGACTATGACCCAGAATGGTGGTAAGGTTGTCAGCCTTACGCACGGGTCCTGGTACTCATTTCTGTTAGAGGCTGAGTCGACCCCAGGACCATAGTGCGATCGGAGGGATTATGTCAATGAAGAATTTCAATGACAGCATCTGGAATCGAACCAGCGACCTTCCGATTTATAGCACAGCACCTTACCCACTGTGCTACCGCGGTCCCCGTAATGAAGAAGGTAGGGAGTTCAAAATATTCATCGTGGTGCGTAGTGCAAACTGCAGCCTCCGTTTCCACGTCTCGGAATCCGTAGTGTATATGAAGGTGATCCATTGTTCCAGGGAATTTTCAATATGTTTAAATGTTTGGGAGCACGCCACATTTTCCCGTAGTAAAATGTTTTTCTTTTCTATTTATCAATGTTTTACTAGAGTTTCATTTGTGGAGATTATTTAATACTCAGTGAAGCCGGACTTGCGGAAAGTCAATGTTTCACCAGCATTCACTGCTGGAGACACTTCATTTTGGTGGGTGTGCACTACTACCTACTGGATTAGGCTCGCAAACACCTGTGTAGTGGAATCCGCAGAATCAACTGGTTGTTCTCATTGTCAGCTCGTTTACTAGATGGCGAAAGGTGTGAAATAAGAAAAATATCCACGCCCACTTTTCATGTATTCAACACTTCCAAGACAGTATTAGAATACAATAGGAAAGGGATTCAGGTAGAGTAACCCTCATTCAACCGATCCCACAATAAGCAATCCACCCTTCCTACTCAACAAAGAAAGAACGATTCCGAATTACCTGTATTTAAACTTTAACATTTAGGTACATTTGAATAAAGGTTGACCAGCTAGATGACACTTGCTTTATTATTTACTGCTGAACATGTTTCAGATGTTAATACATCCATCTTCAGGAGCTTGCGACTACTTGTTGCGTTGTTGTGTAGGCTGACTTGAGGCGTGCTGGTGTTATGTAGCGGGATTGTCTGTTGGTGACGTGGTATCCGAGTGCAGGCTGAACCACTAGTAGCGGTTCAGTAGTGGTTCAGCCTGCACTCGGTTATCACATCACCAACAGACAATCCCGCTACATAACACCAGCACGCCTCAAGTCAGCCTACACAACGCAACAAGTAGTCGCAAGCTCCTGAAGATGGATGTATTAACATCTTAAACATGTTGAGCAGTAAATAATAAAGCAAGTGTCATCTAGTTGGTCAACCTTTATTCAAATATCAAGATGATGCACGGTCCAATACGCATTGTTTACTTTATCCTTGTGGGGGCAAAAAATGTAGACTCCAGAATTACATTTACGTAGAGTCGACACTTAGGCTAGCCTAGGCCTAGTTGAGCCTACAAGAAACTGCCTAACCTTCGTTAAGTGACACATATTTAGGCCTGAAGATATGTTTTCAGGACTTATTTGTTGTTGTGTTTCCAAATTATACTATTTACGTGTTGTTTTGTGATAACATTGCCTAGGTTGTTTTATTTGGCTTTCTGAATTTGCATCTGAAGCCTAGGGTACAGGCTAGGACACGTACCCAGCGCAACTAACTTATCGGCTTTCCCGTCCCTTTGTTTTCCGCAGTTACTTTAAACACTCGGAGGTTTGCTGTGTGTTACTATCAAGGCAATAGTGTATGGTCATGTTACTTTGCGCACAGCTGTGACATCATTACTTAAAAAAAGAAACTTTACAGTAGGTGCAAATGTGATGCTGACACGGGTTGTACTAGATTTATACATTACATACTTTGAGATGGGATTCGTCTAATTTCATCTTTAAAAAGTAATACAAACTTTCCTTTTATTCCCGTATGTTCCACTTTCATCTACTCCTCCGTCCTCTCAATCAAAGGGCGAGGAAAAGTTGCACCCATGAATACCACGAAGAAGTATGGGGAAGTAGAGGTACTGCTCCGCTCTATACGAAACTTAGCACTACACGGAGGTCACTGGGCATCTGCCCCGTGGAGCAAGATTCCTCGCGAAGCTAGTAATTCCTGAGCTACTAAAAAATTTCGCTGCATTTTATGTATCCCGAAGGTTCCTTCCCATGTTCACAGCAGTCTGCAACTTCTCCCTATCCTGAGCAAAATTAATCAAGTCCACGCTCACTCGTCTTATTTATATAATAACAATTTTAATTTTCATTGTTACACCGTGCATGTTGTCGAGTCACTCAATTATTTTACCAACTAATGCACTTATATAAAATTCACACATTAAAACACTAAAACTGTTCCGACATGTTTCGGCCCTAAGACCATCATGAGGGAGCTGTATTTCTTTGCCTTGCTAAAGTCACATTAAAAGCCACATTAAAACCAGTCATAAATTAACTTCGTTTTACTAGTAGGGTATTGTGTCAGCATGCCATGTTGTGTAATGTTATGTTGCGAGGGGTGCCGTGCTATGAAGGTGCATTCTGTGCTTCGCTACGCGGTACTGGTCCCAGTATCACGTAGTGAAGCACAGAATGCACATCCATAGTATTCATGACCTCCCCGCCCATTGACCACATCCCTCAGGCATTTATTTTACCCCCTATCCTCACACATTTTCTCCTTAATATCTGCACGCCTATTAGATTACAGTTATCTATCAAACTCACTCCATTTCGGTTGAAAAGGCCTTCTGAATTGCATAGGTTATAAGCCAGTACTGCTGAATGGGAATATAGACTTCAACACTGAAGCTTGAATTTCACCTAAGTAACATTTAAAAATTCAATTTCTACTTCATAAAAACAAGAGGTTTCCAGTACAAAGACCCGAGTTGATTTGTCTAAACAGCAGTGAAACACTTAAATATGCCCTACGCCCTTGGGAAAATATAGAAGTGTTCCAGCAGTGGTATGCAAGTTATTTTAACTACTGTGCCTTAGAGCGGCGTTTCGTAAGTGCTGGAATTTGAGAGTCGACCGGATTGGACCACAGCCCGGGGCTGGGCCGGCTTGAACATGTAATGTTCGGGTTCGGGCCGGGTAACTGCGTGGTTCAAATTGTGAAAAACAACGGCTATATGGAATATTTCGGACATTCTTGTGTAATCCGTTTTCGCAAGCCATGACGTTATTCGTGACAGTCTTCACCTGTTACCACTGCAAGCAGTGGAAGAAGTGACAGTGTGGCCGTTTCGCTCGTGCAGCAGCGTCGAACCAGTTTAAGCAGTCACAATGTTGATTAATTACACTGTAGGTGCAAAACAACAAGCAGCCGCCAAGCGCCTAAAGGAAGTGCGACTTGGACCTGAAATAAATGTTGTGACTTGGGCTTTGAAGTAATGCATTCCAGCATGAGACTGGGAAATTGTTTTCAGCCAGAGAGCGAACAGTATTATCACCGACCTGATTTTCTCTGACATTTCGTAGGTGTCCCCTGTCCGAAATAGTTCGAGACAGCACTTAAGACGTCCAGCATCCAGTATCGTTGTACTTTTCCTCAAACGCCAAAATAATATCACATATTTTTAGGGCATCGTTAGGTGATTCACTGAAAGCTTAAACGTTAAAAAACATGCATTAAATGGCACGGGAGTCGGGAAACGTCGTGTGAAGAGATCGGTCTTTGTTCGGCGTGGAATATAAGGAATTCGCTCTTCGGTAGCGTACGGATAAAAACATTTGAATTTAAACTTTGGAGTCAAGCGGAAGACCCCCCTCCCCCCGGCCACAGCAGGTTAAAATGTAAAATTTCAGATACCTAATGTGAGGTATCGAAAATACGAACTTCCATTTATGATGTAGCCTAGCCTAATAGTGAAGTGTCAAAGGGCCCAATTGTAAAAGTACATCTTTTCGGAAAAAAACGCCTTGTTTTTGCTATAATGTGACTAAGGGCCATTCGACCAAACACAAGTGAGATCCAAAATGCAAAAGGTTGAGAATCACAACCTTAAATGTTCACGATGAACTCAGAAGGCTATGAAAAGGAACGGTAGTAGACAATTCTCTTGTACGGACCGATAACGTGAGAAAACCACGTTCAACCTATCAGGATGATCCATCCTGGTCCTCTGAACATAGAACTGAAATCGAGAGCTCCTAAACACAAAATAAGAGAGGAAAACCACTCAACCGCGATGTTCAGTTGAGACAATGGAATTTGTGCTACGGATATCACACTTTGCTCCCATGACTGGGATAACCGGAGACTTGTTCGTGAAGATAGAAGAGATGCACCGTATTACATCCACCACCTTCCGTATCTGGAAACGTTTCTAAAGTTCTCCTTAAGTAGGTGTCATTCCCGTCTGCTGGGATGCGACGCCTTGCACTCTGGTAGATTCATAACAGCCTTTTGTTTGAACCCGCTGCCTCCACTGTCCTCTGGAGATGGAGTTAAAATGTTCCTCCGAAACGCAGTAACATCTTAAGGTTTGGTAGACAATTACCGACATTTCAGTGTCCGAGACGTCTGTGCTTAACCAATAGACAATACGGGTCACATTCACATTGCCAGAAGACAGCCTCCATAGCTGCCGCCTTCAGAACCTTGCACGTTACATAGCTCATGTGGTGTATCGGATACTAAAATGCTATTTATTACGCAGATTATCAATTCCAGTTAATAACACAGTAGTGTAAGGCATTGCATCCATATCTGACGAGCACCAAAAGGGGAGCAGCGCGGCTGCAGCCCCCCCCCCCTACCCACCCAAATCGAAATTTAAAAAAAAAACAGATTTTGTGGGCAGAATGATATGAAACATTTTACGCGATTTACCGCTCAGCCGAAATCAGCTACCGAAATCGGCTGATGACTAGTAAAATGAAATTTTGAAAAATAAAATAAACTTAGGAAGTCCATCTCAGATGAACTTAAAAAAAAAAGAGGCTTAGGACTTGTGATTTCGTTCAGTTATGTTTATATGCAGCTGCTAACAAAGTTGTTACAGTTGTATTTATGACAATTTAGAAAAGTTTTAAAACCAAATATACATTATATATAGCCTCAGGGTCAGGACCCTACCTCCGCCCTTCCCCTCACCCCCCGGGTGCGCGCCTGATCCACATATCGACTCACTTCGAGTTGAGTTTGGCTCCGCTTTTAAGTGCGGGGATGCCGCGGCAAAATCGTTTTGATCCCGACGTCAGCACGCTTCAGGCAGACATTTTCTTCTGTGAGGTTGGAGCGCAGTCCGTCGGGTTGTTGCCTTGACAGCCCGCGGCTACGCGGGAGGGGGGAACTTGTTTTCGCACCAGGCTGAGGGTCTACGTGCAACCAGCCAGCCAGCCAGGTCGTATTGATCATTTTGTCTGTCCTTCGTACCACGTCATCGGGCTGATTAAAACACGCTCTGGCGGTAACAGCGGGGAAACTCCAACACTAACGACTTGCCACTGTGGGTCAATACGCACTACGAACAAGAAGCAAGATGGCGTTCCAAATCTCACTCAGTGGTGAGGAGGGGACACGTTGGACCGACCCCTCTTGTGGAGTGGGTAACATTAGCCCATCCCCCTCACATGCTACGAAGACATTCTACATGCCCATGTTTCATACCGTAAAAATGTAGGTAATTACGACCAACCCAGTAGTCAAAATGTAACCGCCGCAGGGCAATTTTGTGTCGTACTGTCAAACATCCACAGCCTTTGCACTTATGATGACGTTAATGTGTGGCACATAGATTACAATAATCCACGACAATAATCTGTTCTATGATCTTACATGTTTCTCATACCCGATCCTTCGTATACATCTAACACGATTATTGTGTGGAAATTATAAGGCAAATTTTGTGATTCTGGCAGCTCTACAACAAAGTTTCATTTTATAATATTTGTGTTGTTTGATAGAAAATAAATACGATGACACGTAGGACTAAGGTCGGTGATAGTATTGCGGTAGTATATGTACTTAACAGTAGCAGTCACAAACAAGAAACAATAACATAATCGGTAGCCTACTACAATAAACCTCTTTCCTCTTCTCGTACAACAATTTGAAACACTGCTTCCCAAAACAGACAGGCCTCAAGGTTATGGTCAAGTTAATACAGTACAACCATCGACGATCACCTACAATTTAGTATTCATTTTTACCATAAGAATGCACCACAAGGAACAGAAAATAAAACAATGTAAGTACGTTTTATGTCATTTCGATGTTTTCGCTGTGTCGGAAACCATTACCTAAATTTGGCGTCTCAAACACGCGGCCCGCCAGTTCATTTCATGCGGCCAGCGCACTTACATGTCTTTAGTTACAGAATGCGACCCTAAACACTACTAAATACCTTACTTCAGTGCTTATTTGCTTGTAGTTTTATTTCGTCTAAGTAAGAAGCAAGCATTTCTGGGCAGGCGTTGTAAAATTGCCTGTTGTTCAATTACTGCAGACGGGGTTGTTACAAGCTTCTAAATTTTCGAGAACTGTATGTTCAGGGCCAAGCATTAAAAGGCTTATTATGTCGTCATTAAAGATAGCAAAAATATGTTTTAATATACCCAAATGCCTGACGCTTCTACTTTTACTTTTTCTTGCGTAGACAAAGCTTTCATTCGTTGATGAGACGTTAATTGAGGTTTCGTCCTACAGCGGTTTAGGAAATGGTCATATGGCAGAATACAACTTTAAATTACTGTAAACTTAATGAAACCTATTAGGATTACAACGATGTATAATGTCCCTCAGGACACAACGACAGTCGCTAAAGTTATTGAATTGTATTATTTTCAAAATGAACGAAAAGAGTTCTAGTCGCATAGTGACCGTTACAAGCAGCTGTGTTAACGTGGAATACCTTCTCGCAGATGTGTGCATTTACGGATCTTTCGGTCGGTGCCGTACAAATTATAATATATATTTCGATTCTACCACTGGTGTGTTTACGATTGAGAAAAGAAAATTAGAAGAAGAAGAAACCTTATCGTTAAGAATATTTACATCAAGATAAATTTGGTGTTCATGAGGATAAGCTGAGAGAAGATAAACTAAAGCAACCGAAATGCTATTTGAAGCAGCAGCGAAATGTGTTTACAGTAACAACTAAAGCAAATGAAGATGCAGGCCAAGCAGGTTTCATTATGTCATAAATAATGGCTAATAAATAAAAAAAACTATTGCGAAGGTTTGAGTACGTGTGAAAGTTTGCATACGAAAAATACCGTGTCACGAAAAAAGCAGTTAAAAAATACCAGTCTTTCTGCACATACGGTGGCAAAATATGGGAATGACTTGGCAGGAGCTATACAGTGTCAGCTTAAAGAAAAGTGTAAAAATTTCGTGGCTTATTGAGTGGCAATGGAGGAGAACACAGATGTTTACGATACTGCACAACCTGCTGTTTTTATTCAAGATGTTAATGACGACTATCGATTAATGGAGGGACGTCCAGGAAGGGTCCGTGTAAAAAAAAAAGGTGCTGGTGACGTTTTCCCTCAATTGGTAATCCTTGTAAACAAATCTGAGATTTTGCGGAAACAAATGTTTGGGTTCGTTAGTGATTCGGCACCGGCTATGAATCAAAAACAAAATGGCGTTGCAGCAAAATTTAAAAAAAAAATAGAGAATTTCAGGAAACTACATCTTTCCTCAGAGCCCACTCTACTCTTCATCACAAAGCAGTGTGCAAAGACTTTGAAAATGAACAGGATGATGGACACCGTTATAAAATAAAACAGCGAATTTTATTCGTGCAGTCGTTCTTAATTTTTGTGAATTTGTAACATTATTGTAAGACGAGGAAAGTGAATAATTTGAAATAATTTGTCATACTACTGCAAGGTGATTGTCAACGGGTCTGTTTTAAAAAGACTTCTAGGTTTGAATAAAGAGAGACCAACTTGATGTCACTTGCTTTTTTGTTTCATTATTTAATGCTCAACATGTTTCGGATGTTAATACATCCATCCTCAGGAGCTTGCGACTTATTTGTTGAGTTATTTC
>Ga0123352_10018564_pt1 | contig 11085 bp, 6 predicted proteins | sample TergutLab28metaG_FD_89700 | JGI IMG/M metagenome (GOLD analysis project Ga0123352, IMG submission 89700) | Labiotermes labralis P1 segment gut microbial communities from Petit-Saut dam, French Guiana - Lab288 P1 | ecosystem: Host-associated > Arthropoda: Insects > Digestive system > Gut ... | reverse complement strand
GTGCGGCCGGGGCGTGCTGCTGACCACTCACCCCTTTCTAGTGCCGCGGTCATGGAAGAGTAGAGCTATACCTCTACCCACCCTCTGGGCCACACCGGGCCTGTAACGGGATCACTTTACCTTCTACATAACATTAAAAACTAATATTATTATAAATAAAGAAGAGTATAATAAACTGTCGATCAAGTGTACATTTGTTTGTTCAATATACGTACAAGTATCCGTTCCAGCAACTGTCCGGTGTGAAGAAAATGTTTAATATTTAAAAAGTTACTCCCTTCAGTAGAACAATACATTAGTGTATGCTAACTTCTGTTAGCAATATATAAACGCGCAGCTTTAGCGTTAATGTTTCAAGTGTTTTTTTGTATTATATCTCGAACTTTATGTACCACAGATTTTATACAGATTTATGAATCATAATTACGGATAGTAAGTAGGGGCATGAAATAATATTCAGTCTGAGAGAGTAGTGACAAGGATAGCTGTATTCAGACTCCCCACAGATCGGACGATCAAATATAAAGAAAATAATGCAGAACTCCTAGCAATATGAATTTTATGTTTATGGTTCCGTGCATCGCTAATCTGTATTAATAACTGTCCAACGAGATGCAACACACTTCCCTCCAACGTGGCCAAGCTAGCTTGGCCACGTTGGAGAGAAGTAGCTGCACAAAAAATATAACCAGTACCGGAGGCTGCAGTTACATTTTTGTGTACTCCTGATGATGGGTGTGGTTGACACCCGAAACATGTAGGGTGAACTTGCAGAATAATAAATAGACTGCTTTGTGTTGCATCTCGTTGGACAATTATTAATATACATTTCCTGGCAATATGCTTGATTCAGCAACAAATACTGTGAAAAGTTTATGCAAAACCGATGCTCCAAATAAACGTACTAAGCCAGGTGCTGACGTTAATCGAACGGCGCAGTAACACTAGACGAACACTCGTTCTATGTATTCTCAAAGCAACTACCCTCTTCTGCAGTGTTCCTTCAACCACAACCACAGCTCATGTGTCTAAGGTAATTCCCACTCTTAGTTTCAAAACCGCGTCCACAGGCGACCACAACTGACAGCTATCCTGAACCTGATAAACACATTACCTACTGCGACATTACATTTCTTTCAGATTCATTTTAATACCACCCTTCCTTTAGCCTTGCCATCCCAAAATGGTCTTTTCCTTCAGTTGCTCCGAACAAATGTTTGTATGCGTTTCTGAACTTATCCATGTGTGTTACACACACAAAAGCCGTGTTAAGGGCTATCATAAAAGGGACAGACACCGTGTAAGTTCGCGTGTTTTCTCCGGCAAATGACGTACTGAAGTAAAGTGATAAAAATCCCAAAGTAAAGTTTGTAAAGAGATTCTGTGAAGACTAAAAACGCCTCTAACCTTAAAACCCATGTGAAGACGCAGTTTTGCAAAGAAAAATTAGCATGGAGTTTTAAGAAAAATAACAAGGCCGCCGCACAGAGCATCATTTCACAAAGACAGCTCCACTTTCAACTTTAAGTAGCGCAGGCCATGTATTGGCTGAACAAGCAGGTAGAGATGATATAAATAACAAAATGCACAAATTCCTTGGTGAAAAATCGTTGTAAAATGGCAAATTCAAAACAAAATTATTTAGTTAAACACAAATGTGTTTGTATTTAAAAGCCACATGTTTCGGTCTGGATACCAACCATCATCCAGCTAAAAAATTCACAACCATGAACAGGCAGGTGAAAAACTCAATAAACAAAACATTACGTTTTCTGTGGGATCCCAGGGTTGTATGATACGTTGGTTTTACAATACAATTGTAACATTACAGATGGTCGATCATAGCTGGACAGTAATAGTGGAAATAGAATATTAATATTCGTTATTGTTATTGGCTCCTAAGAAAAAACTGTGAAGGGGGTAATGCAATATTCATAGATATCATAATATTAAAATAGGTGGGGTCTTAGTATAGAGCAGAATGTTGTATTTTTGGTTGTTCTTGTCACTCCTGGTTTGTAAGTTCTCCAAGTTTCACAAATATCCATTAATCTTACAAGTAGGTATTGTACAATGCTGAGTGAGTAATTTGACGGAAGGTTGGTCTCCTACGTCGTAATATTTCCGACTTCGGCCGACAGGCTTATACAATTTCTCATTACATCCCAAAGCCTAAAGTTCCAAATTGCAAAAGGCCAATTTCGAATTACGAAAAGGTTGAAGGGATAATTTTACAACGGATTATTTCGATGAACTGAACTACCTAGCATGCACGAATTACAAACACCCGGTTTTATTTAGCAGCCTTAATACGTGGCTTCTAATAGGACAGATTTGGAGGTCGAGATACATGAAAGCGCATGGAACTGTAATGGGATAAATGTACACTAACACACCGAAATATTATGTCATATAACTTTAAACCCGTTCAAAAGAATTGCGTGACTAGTACGTGGAACATGTTACCTTGCTTTCATATTTAGTACAGCTAGTAGCATTAACTTAACTCTGTACAGAAAAAATAAAATAAAACAGCGTTCAACAAAACCTGGGATTAACATCGTCAAGGCACCTACAATTTGTATTATGGTATCTAATTCGTCTCTAAAGCTCTCCTATGACTTTATCCATAGCTATTCCAAAACGTTTTAAATTCAGGACATGCAGACCGAACTCCGTCAAACAAATCGCGGCTGAGGCCGGTGGGATATCCAGAACGCTTTCCGCTGAAACGTCACAAGTCAGCAGAGAAATGTGGAAAGTTCTGATTGGTGTAACTAGTGATTTAAAGACGATCACAGTCAGGTTTTGTTTTATAGAGGCTCCCTCGTGATTCGACCTTTAACAGGACGTCAAAACCTGGTTTATTTTGACTTGCATTAAGCTACGGCATTGCAGACATTACTACTAAAAGACTACATTATATTTGTGTGAGATTTCTCGTATTACAGCCCTGGAATACACAAGTACGTCGGACAGCCTGATCTGTGAACGGGGATCTGTGCGGCCCACAGTGTAAAAAGATCTGAACAAGAGAAAATTTCTGTACCTTTTAATATACAAAGCATTTCAGTAGAATGGTACATTACAACGTTAATACCAACATACGTTATTAAAATAAAACATTTATCAAGGCTGTCTTGACCTTTTCAATGAGAATTAATGACTTCAGTTCATGCCCTTCGCACAAAAATACTTCGTGTTTCTAGAACACGCTAACTTCGAACATATGAAACGGCTGGATTTTATCTTCCAGCCTCTTAAATAACGCCAAAAAATGTTCGTTAACTTGCATGCGCCACTGTCTGACGCCAAATCAGTTCCTCGTATCAACGAAATTTCACTCCGTTCTTTTTTCCTACACATCGCTGACAGTGGATGTCCAGTTCCTTAATACGTACATCCGAAGCCTTCCCTCCACTACGCAGCAAATTACGCAGAATAACTGTCAGGAATGTTCTCTTTTAAATTTCACGCCCTGAAAACTCCTGTTCGCACTCAACATTTAACCTTCGAATTGACCCCGACTTGTTCTAATAACCCACAAAATAATTAGGGAGGGGGTTGGGGTACATCAAAACACAACTGTTTTGTATCCTATTTATTATGCTGACGACGACATTTTCGGCCACTGTGGGCCATCTTCAGCTCACAAAAATGTATACAGAAGAAAACTATACAGAGTATGATCATAGTATAGGTGCATATTCTACACTTTCAACGAGATCTCGTTGTCGGTCGTCATCAGCATAATTAATAGGATACACGACAGTTGTGTTTTGACGTACCCCACCCCCTCCCTAATTGCTTATAACACAACAGGGATGTTGCACCTAAAGAACCCACAGTAAATTTTCAGAGCTCATTGTCATTTCTCCGAGCAACTTGTTTTTTTTTTAGGCCTATCAGTTCATGGCACAGGCACTGCACCACAAGATGGGAGGTCCCGGGTTTGATAACCGGTTAGGTGCTTAGTAAGTTTCAAGTGACCTATTCCTTCTGTCCGGATTCAGTAATCTGGGATCCACACAGACTCCAACGGAATATCATTGGGGTAAAATGCGGCCGGCGCGTAGGGCTGACTGTTCTGCAGAATGTCAAAGTAAAGATGGAAGCCCAACATTCCATCCACCTTTGAGTCTTCATGACTTGTTGCGAAAAAGCTTTACCTTTCTACCAGTCAGTTAAAACGGTCTATAACAACTTGCGTTGAACTGTGGAAACTGTTGCGGTATTGAGGTAAGTAGTAAGTAGTAACAACGTTGCACGCAAGCTTCAGAGCCGCTGCCCAATTCAAAATTACTGTCCCGATTACCGGATTTGATTTCTTGATGACAATATCGAATAATTTAAAAACATTACGGACTGCTGACTTGAAACGTAATATAAAAATGTTATTTTAACAGACACTAAACAGGAACGTGAAACAGTCAATACAGACGTGTAATTAGAGAAACGCAAAATAAATGTAAAAGTACATAATGTTCCAGACCGACCTCAAAACGATATCAGAGAAGTAAAATAATGAAACAAGCATTACCGATAGTAAATGTTATTACGATCACGGGAATGCGGAAATAATACGAGCGCATGGGCAAATTTGTTGAGCTCTGGTAGGAATTTATCTGCTTACTGGATGACTTCTGGTTTAACTCCACACCACCCAAAGACAACACAAACCACCCAATAATGACAATACGGACCACCCGAAGATGACAACACAACCCTCCCAATAATGGCAAAACGAACCACCCAAAGACGACAACACAAACCACCCAATAATGACAATATGAATCACCCAAAAATGACAACACATTTCCAATCATTAATCCACATCCCTTCCGAAAATAGCGTGGTAGGGGAAATAATAAACTGTATGATAGTGAAAGGGCATTGAAGAAACTTCATAATGAGTTTCATAATTTGTACTCTTCAATACATATTCTGAGAGTAATAAAATAAGACTGCATGATGTCAGCGGGATGTAGCATAATTGTGGCAAACGACAAATGCATAAGCACTTCCATGCGAGAAGAAAGAAATGAAGACGCCTCGCCTGAGAGACATAATCATATACGAATAATAATAAAACGTATGATTATCACTTAATTAAGACGAACAGTGTTCCGTTTATGTAGTTGTTCGGTGTCGCTCTTGGTCCACTATTTGGAGATAAGCCGATAACATCCTCTTTAGACATGAGTTGAAATAAAACGGTAACAATGCATATAATCAGGTATATAATCGAACAATGATCTATACTACAATAATCAAACATCTCGAAGATCGTGTGGTACAGTGATGCAGAATGGGTGCTGTTTTAGTCACACACCCCTGTACCCAGCAATATTATAATGTCTAGTAACAGAATCCAAGTTATTCTGTCCAAGAGCCGACACGTTCTCTTGTCTCTTCTGTTAGCCGGTTTAGACTTACACCGCTTTCTTGGAAATATGTTTTCAGGCACCCCTTTTGCAAATTATAGCCATTTTTGCAAACTTTACTTTCCGTTCTAATATTAACTTTACAGAAAAATGACTACACCTGCTGAAATAGTGATGAAATACACCCTAAAACTGACAAAAAACTTCACTGACTCCTCGCAAAATTACGCGTGTGTATATTACCTTCAGAATCAAGAGGATGGGCCTAAAGATTTTACTTTATATTTGTAACGTATAGGAATGCACAGAAAGAAAGAGACAGATTCACATTTGGTTAGTGTTTAAAAATTTGGAACTTGAAACGAAATTTGATAATTCTACACGTGTAACTTGTATTTCGTACATTGACTTATTAGAAATTTTAAAATAACAACAGGAAGACTTTATATGCAAATTCCTTAGTAACAGCACATTCCTTTCGTGTCTGCATGTGCTGCTGCGAAGGGAACTCTTTAACCTGTAATAGCGTTGAGTTATGGATTTTATGAACTGGTATACCGACCTGTAAGACCGACAAGAGTACCTTTTGTGATCAAAGTTTCAACGAGAGTAGAAGTAAAACACGGTGCTCTGGGCTAGGACTCAAGATGAACCCTACGCCCCAGACTTCTTACAAGGTGAGTGATGTGTAATACGTCCACAACTCAGAGAACAAAGAAAACGATTGAGAAGTGTTTGTTAACTCATTTTGCTGTTTCCAAATTTGTGTTATACGAAGAAATTGAATTAACATGAATGATTTGCCTTTATGTTACCAGGCTAAATATGGTAAAGAGAGATTTCAGTTGTGTAGATCTTAGTTTATTCTTGTATGTAATCATGCAGATATTTTACAGAATATACATTTATATATTTTAGTTAGTTAAAACGTAACCCGTGTCTATGTCTCACTGGGACGTAAGCTGTGATGAAAATTTAGATACAATCAAATCCCAAACATTTCCTTGAATAAGTGATTAACTTCTGAGAATACCGGTAAACTTCAACGAGGATTAGACGAACTACATGGATAAGAAGTTTTAACGGTTACAATTGTTTACGCGTGTGTGAAATGCACCGTAACTAATTGAGTAGTTAAATTTCGGGAACTATTTTAATATTATACCTGGACAAGTATAATGTATACAGAAATGGTTTGTCAGAAACCTGGTGGCAGTGAAATTTGAGATCACAAAGACCGAAACAACAAAAGTAGGACCCCTGCGATCTCACACTATTTAGTACCTAGTCGGGTGGGGAGTAGTTGCGAGTTAACTATCGCCACGTAGGCACTGCATATTATTTTATCTTTTCAAGAAAATGATTTAACTTGAAATGTTATTCCAAAACGAACAAGAGAAGTATTTACTTACAAATGTAAGTAAGTAAGTAAGTAAGTAATCTAGTGTGGAAGTAGCACTAAGTGTGAGAAGAACTGCTGATTCACACAAAAAAAAAAAAACCAAAGAGCTCTGCTGCGCGAGCACTATGGAACATTTGTCGGCCGTATTAAGAACGTGGACGGATGTGAAGTGTTACAGCTACATGGCTACATAAATCATTACGAAGACAGGTCCATATAAAAAGTTGCTGCTGCAGCGATTCCGCAGCCATGTCAACTTTTGATTGCACACACGCTGCAGAATCCGGGTCCATATATAAGGCATATATGGGGCGATAATTTCAAACGGCCCACAAATAAGCGAACCAGTACAGACCTTGATTTATATACAGAGAGGAGAAATTAATGTATTATCTGGCCGTTAGATATATATACGTAATTCCTGTGTAATTTATAACCGGGAACGATTGGAAAACCTCCTTCCACCACATTTTGACGTTCATTCCATTTATAATAACAAATGATTTAATTTAACTGATTTAGTTTGATCACGGACAGGCTCAGATATTTCTCAACACAAGTGACATTCTCATGTAACTAAGGCTAAGAAGTGGAATTAGGAAATGTCGGCTGCTTAGAGCATAATAACATTTGGCTCTTAAGTTCTTATATAAGTAGATGCATTTAGCTTGACTAGCTGCGAACTTCAATGGAGGCATCACGATGTGCATTTTCAAACTAAGCACCAGAAATATTAAAAAGGAACATAAACGTATCTTGGTAATTCGAACTAATTTTCTTTCTCCTGGTAAGACGTTCCCTAATTGGCCAAGGCCTCCTCATTGCAGAGGCTTCACGATTACTCTCAGATACACCACACTCGGCGGGAATCCTCTGGACGAGTGATCAGCATGAAGCAGAGACCTCTATTAGACAACAGACAACACTCACAAGGGACAGATAACCAAGAGAGCCAACGGAATTCGAACCCGCCATTCCAGCAAGCGAGTCTCACGCCTTGGACCGTTCGGCCACTGCGATCGTATCAGTTAAAGCAATGTGTAAACGAACTTTTCGTTAAGTTAGTAGTTATTCACCTGTTGATGACGTTCTCCGTCCGTCACGGAACCGAAAACTTTTATTACAATTGCCACAAGAGTCCGTTACTGAGCCTCAAACTGAACTAAATGAATTCATCCCGCGCCCTTTTGTGCTAGATCCATAATATGCCTTTTTAATATTATCCCCTTATCGACCCCCAAAATTCCCACGTGGTTCCTTACCTCGAATTTCTCGGACGATATTGTTGCATTAAGGTCTCATTCCTCATGCGTGCCACAGGTCTATCTCACCATATGCGCTTTAATTTCATTACCCAGATAATATTTCAGGATCAGGGGAAACCAAGACAGGTACGTCTTATACAGCTTCCTTCGTCCGTCAAGAAAAATGAAAGTAAAATATTACCACAAACTGTACCTGAAAACGTCTCCCGGCGGCTTCACGTCTACAAAACTTTACAAAGAGTAAGACTAACTCCTTCCCAGACCTTAATCTTCAGAAACTAAGAATAAGTTATTTTGAAAATCTCTCTCGTTTTCTTCCTGTTAATTACAACAAACGGCTTTATCCCATTCGTAACGCAAGTTGCCTAAGTGGCAGGAGTGGCAGAGGTAGATAAGAACACACAAGCCAAATGCAATTTAAAATTTTCAACAAAAGGCAACCCTTACTTCAGTTATATAAGGAAAGCCTCCCTTATACTGAGGAATGCTTAGCGGGGATGAGACTCGTTCATTAATCCTAAGACAGACAAAGATACTTCATACAGACGGTATGAGTCTGTTGAAGGTCTGATAGAGAAATGCACATCTGTATCATAATCATCCCAGTGTTGCCCTAATGTATGGAGCTGTTTCAACCAGAATGGATGACTCAATTAATTATAGCACATATAATTCAAGGGGATGTGTACAAACCAACGGATGGCACAGTACGGTCCAAGCATACGGAACGGCCCACGGAGCACTTACATTCGGCCTGTGGGAAATTTCGGTTATTCTGATTAACTGTGTGCATGCAACTCTCGATACTCCTCGCTCAAAATCTGTTACAGACGTGTCTGATATTCGATACAACACGTGAAAAAAAATTCCATATCCCTTCCACAGATAATTAGTGTCGAAATATAAACGTATACAGATTTATACGAAATTCATTTCCAGTTTTTTTTTAAATTCTCTTTCAAGACAACTGGAAATAAACTTAAAAACTGCAAAGAACGCCGTGAAGAACTTTACTGACTGGAATATGGAATATTTCGTTTTCTATGCCATCACTGCGTGACATCACTTCTTTTGACGACGTATGGTACAAGGCTTCCATCACGAAATTAAGACGACTATTGTGTGTAAAGTAATAGAAACGCTATTTCCTCTCCAGAAGTCATTAAACAAAAGTATTGTTTGCACCCCATTTTACTACCTTAGCATGATTAATACTTGAAACACCGTAATGGATAATTCACATAAATCCAGACAGTGACATTAATGAATGGTACACATCGTTCTCCCAAATGTCAGGCTGTTTTACCTTTTGACCTAACGTTACAACGCCACTACCAACTTATATTATGCGTTTTCCTGTTCTGGATTATGAGCGTCATGCAAACACACGAAGTCTTTCTTTCTACATAATACCGACAGTTACAAATAAAATGCAAACATTTGTCATCCCAAGAAAAATGTCATGAAATGTACCCAGTTGTAAAAATTATATGTTAGTGGCATGAAGGAAAATGGATAGGAAACAACTGGGTTTTGAAGTCCATTGTACTCCAATGGACAAACACGAATGTTTACGACGTGTTTGCTTGTGGTATAAAAATAGTTAAAAAGTAACATGAGATATGCGAATTTCGCTTTTCTACAAACAGTATTACAAAAAAAAACTCGATTATGAGATTGGCCGGGTGTGTTGAAGAAACGTGACGGAATAGAAATGCATACAGAAATGTGGTCGGGACAACTGAAGAAAAAATGCAACAACATACTGTATGGGTCGACGAGAGAATAATACTAAAAGATATTTTGACGTTTTGCTGACCATGCATCTCAGTACATTTATCTCAGTAATTAACAAACTTGATGCACAAAATTGTTGTTTTACAATAAGTTTATTTCATGCCTCTACATGTTTCGTGCACATGTGCTCATCATCAGGAGGTCAAAAATTGCAGTACACAGCCTCTGGGATCATCACACTGAAACAAGTGAGTGGTCTATACAATTCTATAAAGATGTATTTTAGTAATTTTAGACCACTCACTTGTTTCAGTGTGATGATACCAGAGGCTGCGTACTGCAATTTTTGACCTCCTGATGATGAGCACATGTGCTCGAAACATGTAGAGGCATGAAATAAATTTATTGTAAAACAAAAATTTTGTGCATCAAGTTGGTTAATTTCTGAGATAAACTACAAGGTATGTTACAAACAAAAGTGTGAATATGAGGACAGAGAAACCCAGCTTAATATAAGGTACATCAGAGGACTCATGTGAACACGCCACTGGACTTTTGAACATCACCTGAACGACAAACACGTTTTAAAGTGGGTTCTGTTACATGCAGCGTTTTAATTGGCGAGATATGTCATGAGAGCATGCTGATACGACACACTGGCTTTAAGTACAACGTCAACATCCTTACCTTACAGCTGCGAAATTTAGATAAAATATAAGATCTGCTGGGTTAATGGTACAGAAAGCCATGGATTTCATGGAAGAATTAAAAAAACCCTATTTTCCTACTGAAACAAATAGAAATCATAATTTACACTGCGTGATTAAAAAATATGATTTGATTTAGGCCTAGTACTAATTCTCGTGTCATCTCTGATTCCTTTAATAGGCATTCGTTTTGAGTTTTCCCATAACAAGACGTTTAGGCTTACTGCAAGTTGTATAATTTCGCTCATTGCTTAATTGGTGTTACTGGCTGCAGTGAGTTAGACGGCCAGGCATACCGTGAGCTCCAGTGGAACGTATCACACTAATGGCACACTAAATACCAACACACGGCACCGTTAAAAACTTTTTTTCCTTTTATTTATTAAAGATGCAACATTTTTCCAAGCGCCGCCATCAGTATATATATATATATATATATATATATATATATATACAGGGTGTTTCACGACTTTAAGGCATAACTGCAGGAGGTGATTTCCTAGGTCTTTGTGATCAAAAAAGTTCATATAAACATGTGTCCGATTTTGGACGGTTATGGAGTTATGACCGTTTGAATCTCGGAATAGAAG
>Ga0123352_10018562_pt1 | contig 11085 bp, 10 predicted proteins | sample TergutLab28metaG_FD_89700 | JGI IMG/M metagenome (GOLD analysis project Ga0123352, IMG submission 89700) | Labiotermes labralis P1 segment gut microbial communities from Petit-Saut dam, French Guiana - Lab288 P1 | ecosystem: Host-associated > Arthropoda: Insects > Digestive system > Gut ... | reverse complement strand
TCTTGCGCCGAGGTTGCGAATGGTTTGATCCTATAACTCACCCCCCCCCCCCGTGTACCTGAAAAGGCCGCCGAAAGGTAACAGCGGTTACCGGGGCCCGGCATTCCGGAAGGGGGCCCGGGACCCCATGTGTTGCGTATGTTTTTGTCTTTCTCAGTAGTACCATTACCTGTTGATCGTACAAATTAATCCTTTCAGACCAAACCCAAGTCACTCTGCAGCTGACAGTCTTTGAGTTTAATGTTAAGACTTTTAGCCCGTCCGCCCTTGCAAGGGGAGCGAACAATATTTTTCATGGGGGCTGTAACCCGTTCTCGGGGGCCCAGCCTAGGTATGTCATGGGGTTACCTTTACCTTTTATAATTTTCTCCTCCAAAACTTACAGAAGGGTTCAAGGCCTACCCAGCCTTCCATTCAATGGGTACTGAGTTCTCTTGCCTGTGGTAAAGCGGCCTGGGCCTGAAGTGAACCACTCATCTCATTCTAGCGAAGAGTTTAAGAATGAGTGGAGCTATACCTTCACTCCCCCTATATGCCTTCATGCCATGGGCACGGAAAAGCGTTTATGTTTTTTTTTCGGTTATAAGCTTAGATATGCATCAAGTGTCCATACGTATTTCTAATCGCTAAAAAAAAAACACGGTTTCATACTTTTGTACATTTATGTTTCTGATGTAACTTTGGTAGCAAATTTGATGTACTTAAACTACACAAATTCACTACTTACAACCATCAAATTGGAAGTGATAGAACATGTTCGCACAACCGTCATGTTGTTTTCAATTTTACAGAAATGTAACATTTATCAACAAAACAGAACGGATGAGGACGATAAAATAATCAGACAGGAATTCATTCTTAACTATAGCAAAATAAGTGGTTTGAGGTTTCCGCTGCCTTATTGCTCAGGAAGCGGGTCTTCTGGTTATTTCGCTGTGTGTTTGGGTAAATTCTTTCCAAGGATATTAACAAAGTGCCACCTCCATCTTCAGGATTGAGTCACTTCACGGACTCATAACCCTGAACATTAAGGCGGTACGTCCGTTCGAAACGTCGCGAATCAGTTACCCAATCACACGGCGCAACAACCAGAAGACCTGGTTCTTCGATATGAAAACAGCTTTGCAACTAAAGAAATATCTGAGCGGTGTGTCATTTCCAACGAGTCAAGCGGCAGTATTACCGCTACACTAACCGTATATTTCGCTGCAGTATTCTTTGTCTCTGTCTATGTCTGTCTCTCTCTCTCTCTTGCTTGTTACACGAATGACAAGGTTAGCTGTTATTATAGTCGCTTTACTTACAGTTAAAGGTAAGATGTAGAGAGCATTTCACATTGCCTTCTGTCTGTCTGGCACACGCGCGCACACTTCAAGCAGCAATGTTAGAAGCGAGTACTCCACTGCCATAACCTGTCAGCCAATGAGCTATAAAAATTGTGCATTACGCGAAGTATTAATTTTATACACAAGAAGATTTAGATGTTTTCTCTATTTTAAATACACAAAGGAAGTAATTCCCCCCCCCCCAACCATTGCAATGGTATAGCGGCGCTAAGCTAGCTATACCGGAGAATTTGCCACTGACAGCACCATGTTTGACCCTAAAATTAAATAAGTCCTTGGCAGTGCCATGAAGGCATATAAGGGACGTAGGGGTATAGCTCCACTCATTCTCAAACTCGGCACTAGATAGAGGCGATTTCTTACTTCGTGGTAAGAAAGTAAATTTCCAGTGAGGTGTATTAGAAACAGATAAAATTTCAGGAAAATATTTGGACCTAATTTGCCTTATGTACGGGGAAGATGAGGTTAGTTAGAATGTAATGGGGTTCAGCGAGGTGTATTTATATCACTGGAGTCAGGGATGTCACAGTAGGCTTGATAGGCATATATAGCTGCGGATGATGTAGAAGTGGCGTTGTTTTACGTTTAGCGTCACGCTATGTAGGGGAAGAAGTTAGGCATATGTTTCATGGGTTCTTAACTCTGCCGCTAGGTGGAGGTGAGATAAAGCGTCGTTTTATCCGACCACTTTACCATCACTGAGTAGGAAGCTGATTGGGCTTCTGGCACTTTCTGGGCGTTTTGCACAGGACAGTATCTCTTTCTGTGCTGGGAAACGAACTCCAGTCTCATGGTCGTCCACTCTGTAGCTTATCACTATGCTGACTGAGCTATCTCGGTTTCTGTGTAGCTTAGGATCAAAAGAAAGAGAAGTGATTCGTGTTTTTTGTTTGGGGACCTCATTGGAATTGGCTGTTTGAGGGGCAATGGAAGGGAAATAGCTGTATTTCTTTTTGATGTTGGGTGAACAAAATGAACTGCCACTCTCTCATAGATTCTGTTAATGCTGGCATCATCACGAAATTAATAAGACAAGGAATACTGTGAGGTCACTTGCTTCAGACATGCTAACAGCAGAGTCCACTTTGCCGATGCTTTAAAAGAGAGATGTTTTGCTGTAGAGCAGTGGTTCCCAAAATGTGCTCCGCTGATTCCAAGGGATCCGCGACCCGTTACCTGGGGATCGTGGGTACATTTCTGTAATGGCTACTTTGAAGTGTACTTATTTCTTAAATGAAAGGAATAATGTTTTGTTAAACATTATCGAGAACTTCTTTAATTGGCGATATATTTATTGCGTGTGACCGTTGGAATATCTAATTAAGAAACGCCCTGTACCCACAAAGTGAATGACAATGATTTTAATTAAGGTGAACTCATGCAATGCATTGTTACATATACTACTGGCATGTATTCGTAGCTATCTAAAATCAGTTCTTAGACACCAATTTTTAGTTTTGGATACCTGACATCTGGGCACTCTATGCTTAGGTGAGCAAAGATATGAGGATCCGTGGTTATTTTTCGAAGGCTAAATGGGTTGGGTCCGCGAGCAAAAAATAAAAAAAAGGGTAACACTGCGCTAGAGGATAGCTTTCGTTTGTATAATTCTGACTAGATTGTTATATTTTTGTGTATTTTGTAATTATTTCTTATTCCATCGCTTGCCTAAGCTACAGATGTAGTCAGACACATAAATACAAGCCTAAATGCATTTCTTGTTGTTCTTCACATCGCCACTTATTATTATTATTATGCCACCACCGCAGACCAGGCACTTGGTTGGTGTTCGTCTCCTTTCTAATCTCGGCCTGGCTACCGAAAGTCGTGCTAGTTACAGAAAAATGATGCCGTCGAAGCGCGGCGCTGTGATACTAACTTTCACCCACTTAGCCAATCGGTGACACACTAAATTCTCCTCCCCCCACCCCACCCACCGTGACGTCACCTCTGGCACTTGAGAAGCGCTACTATTCACATGAAAAAATTTACCGTTGTATCCGGAACGCAGGTGCACTGAGGGTGTAATTAGAGGCTGCCGTGAACAGTTGTAGATAGCAAGGCAAACGAAATGTGTATTTACGTGATGAGAGTTTTTGGCTGTTTGTTGTTACAGCCGTTAGAAGGTCTATACTAGTTGGCAGTGTGACGGTAAATGTAAATTTGTCACTGCTGAAGCCATGAAGGCGTATGGGGGGAGTAACAGTATGGCTCCACTCATTCTTACCTTCGGCCGTTTTATTACTCGTATGAAAACCCAGGTACTCGTTGGATAGGAGGCTGTGTGGGGCGCAGAAACTGTCTGGTGGTTGTGGAGAAATTTCTGTTGGCCGTCCCGGAATTCAAACCTCTGACCTCCCAGCCCGTAGCTATTCGCAATACCGACTGTGCTTTTAAATTAAATGAAAGAGATGTCGGTTTTTATTTTTTATTTTTTTATTGTGTTTTTGGTTATTTAATTTTTTGTATATCAAACAAACACTGACAAATGCACTGATGTATTATCGAATCACCACCTAACCTAACCTAACCTAACCCCATTCATAACTCCAACATGTTGCAGCCCTGAATGGGTCATCTTTATAATTTATACATTCTGGTAGTGTGGGTCAGCAAAATCTTGTCTCGAGATCAGAATGCAGGACAAAATCAAAACATAAACAATGATAGTAAATCCTTTGAAACGGTGGAACAGTTCGAATATTTGGGAACAACCATAATAAACCAAAATTCTGTTCAGGAAGAAATTAAGAGCAGATTGAAGTCAGGGAATGCTTGCTATCATTCGGTGCAGAATCTTTTGTCTTCCAGTTTGCTGTCCAAAAACATAAAGATTAAGATATACAGAACTTGTATAATTTTGCATGTTGTTTTGTGTGGGTGTGAAACTTGGTCGTTCACACTGGGGGGAGTAACGTACGTAGGCTGGGGGTGTTTGAGAATAGGGTGTTGAGGAGAATATTTGGGCCTAAGATGGACGAGGTAACCTTGGAGTGAAAAAAACTACATAATGAGGAACTTAATGATCTGTGCTCCTCATGAAATATTGTTCGGGTGACCAAATAGAGAAGAATGAGATGGACGGGGCATGTAGCACATATGAGGGGAGAGGAGATGTGTACACAGGGTTTTGGTGGGGGAAACCTGAGGGAAAGAGACCACTTGGAAGACCCAGGCTTAGATGGAAGGATGATATTAAAAAGGATCTTTAGGATGTGGGATGGAGGCATGTACTGGATCGATCTGGCTCAGGATAGGGACGGGTGGCGGGCTGTTGTGAATGCGGTAATGAACATTCGGGTGCCATAAAATGTGGCGAATCCCCATGTGATGACCGGAGAAAAGAGCAGTCCCACTGCAGCCCGTGCAGGTCGTAAAATAGAGACCAAAATGGGTACCCGGTGTCTTGGGGTATAGTTGGGCCACCCTTCCCCGGAGTTGTACACTGTGTGTTTATGTATATATATATATATATACACATACATATACATATACATATACGGTGGACTGGCGCTCCAAGTTGGCGGTTGGGCGACAGGCCAGCAGCTTGTCTTAAGAAAGCTAGCTGTTTGGAAACCGGAATTGTGGCCTCGGAAGAGGATCGATAAATGAATTGGTGAAAGAAATTGTTAGGTATAAAATAAATACATGTGCTGTGCAAGAAATTGGATGGCCAGGGAAAGGAACTGTGATGAAAGAGAATTCTGTGATTTTATATAATGGGCTTACGAGTGACAGACATGAATTTGGAACAGGATTTTATATCAGTAGACATGTTACTGATAGTTTATTTGATTTTGAACCTGTGAATGAAAGAATTTGTAAAATTAGGGTTAAACCTAAACGTTACAATTTTACATTTTATATCAACACACGCCCCAACCGATGGAAAAGATGAAGCAGACAAAGAAGAGTTTTATAGTTCTTAGGAGAACGTATGTGATGCAGTTCTCAATTACGACATGAAAACATTGCTATGGGATTTCAAAGCTAAAGATGGAAAAGAATCCCATTTATATCCAGCATGTGGAGGGCACAGCCTTCACAACGATAATGATAGTGATAATGGAAAAGAATGGCAAATTTTGCGCTGGGAAGAGACAGAGCTGTGACAGGTTATGATACCAACATAAGGACGTTCACAAGGACGCCTGTGGATCACCCGACAATAAAATATGTAACCAGACAGATTGTATAATGGTGAATAGCAGACACCGCACGAATGTTTGTGCTGTGAGAAGCGTGAGAGATGCTGAAATGGAGCCAGACCGTTTTTAGTGACGGCCAAAATTATATTGAAAAATAAAAGAAACGTGAAGACTCAGAAGAGTTTAATAAAGAAATGGGATATCGGTGAACTAAATGTGAAATAAGTAAAAGAAAAATTCATGAAGCAGGTAACAGCAAATGTACAAAATACTGAGTAAGAAGCAGTGGAAGATATAAATGAAAAACGGAACAAAATCAAGAACGGAATAACTGAAGCAGCTAGACAATATAGGAAAAGAAGAAAGGGCACAAAGTAATAGTTGGTTTGATGAAGAATTTCTAATAATATTAAAAGGTAAAGAGAGAACTTACAACAGAATGATTAACAGAAATACCAGACAAAATGAACAAAAATATAAGGATAAAAGGAAAGAAACACAACATTTAGACAAAAAAAGAGATTGTTTTAAATCAAAGCTGGAGCAAATGGAAATTGCTTACAGTGACAATGAAGCAAAGGAATTTTATCAAGAAGTGAACAGTGTAAGAAAAGGATTCGAACTACAAACATTACTGATGGGAGATAATAAAGTAACATCGTAAGCAACAGAGCAAAAGTCTTGCAGAAGTGGCCTGAGTGTCATGAGAAGAACTTTGAACTGTAAGATGGGACGGACAGTGACAGTGGAGCGGAGTGGACAATGCGCGTACTGTACAAACTGCAGAACCCTATGTTGAACCCGCAAATGATGTAGGCATAGAGATGACAGTAGGTAAACTGAAAAATGACAAAGCAACTGGACATGATCAAATCCCGGCAGAATTGATTAAAGAGGGAGGAAAAGAGCTCATGAAGGTCATTTATGAACTCGTGTCAAAAAATATGGGAGGAAGAGGTCACACCACGTGAGGGGAAATATGGCATGATGTGTCCAGTTCTTAGGGAATGGGACGTGACCATATGGGATAATTATAGAGCAGTCACATTGCTATGTGCAACATATAGATTTCTGGTAAGAATTTTATACGTAAAATTAGCACCTTATGCTGTGGAAATAATATGAGAATATCAACGAGGCTTTCGAGGGGGGAAGATCAACTTTTGATCAAATTTTTACTGTGAGACAAATGTTGGAAAAATGTTGGGAACAGAATTTACAGGGTGTCCCAGGAGGAAATGTCAATATTCTGGGAGGTCACAGTATCGGTCACTCTAAACAAAAAACTGTATATGTACACGTGTCCTATTCCGAACGGTTTCCGAGATAGATCTGTTTTACTGAACAGAAGTTTGGATTTGGCGCCCATTGTTGTCCTTCACTCCCGCCGTACTGCGCCCTGTTAGATTTTTGTTTATGGGGCTGGATGAAGAGTAAAGTGTACAGAACAAAAGTGGATACACGAGACGAATTGCTCGATCTCATAATGGATGTTATCGCCAGCATAAAGGGAACGTCAAGGTGCACTCAGACGAACAACACGCCTTGTATTTACACGAGTTGCAAAGTGCATTGATGTTGACAGTGGGATTTCCGAAAATGTGTTGCACTAGGTAAACTGTACCAACTTTGCCACATGAACAATAAATGCCGATATTAGAAATGATACGTAATATCTCTTTGTCAACAATTTTGCAACCGTACAGTTGATTTTCAGGCAACATATGTCACTGTATGGAGAGATGCAATAACAAGTCCAATGCACAAACTAGGTCCCCCCCCCCAAAAAAAAATCTTTAATTGTGCAAAATTTTAAATGATTAAATATACGCTATAAGTTAAAATTGGTAAAAATTTATGCTCTGAAATTAAAGTTAACAAGTTTTGAGACAAGGTGATGCTATTGCTCCTTTGCTGCTTAACATAGTGTTGAAAATTGCAATTGGAAATTCGAAAGGAGAGAAGTGGGGAAGCATATTGGACAAACGTAGTCTAATTATGGCATATGCTGATAATGTTCTTATTATGGCAAAAAGATGACAAGATGTTGAAGAAGTAATTAGATCAACGGTCGAAAAAAACAAACAAAATGGGATTAGAAATAAATAGAATAAGACAGCATTTATGGTAGAATCACGAAAGCCTTACAATTTATATGAGTATGTGAAACTTGGTAGACCACTGGGGAGTCCTAGGCGTAGATGGGTGGATAATATTAGGACGGATCTCCAGGAGGTGGGATGTGGGTATATGGACTGGATTCGGCTGACCCAGGATAGAGACAGGTGGCGGACGCTTATGAGTGCGGTAATGAACCTTCGGGTTCCGTGAAATGCGGGGAATTCCTTGACTAGCTTCAAACCTGTTAGTAAGTATGTCAAACTTGGTACATATAATTTTGAAACAGTGAAAGATTATACATGTCTTGGTACAATTGTAACAAATAAAGTGGATTAAGACCAGGGATTTAAAAAAAGAATTACAAATGCAAGTAGACCATATTATGCACTTCTTCCTGTACTAAAGAGCCATTCAGCACTCAGAGCAGAAAAAAGAATAATCTATAAGACATCAGTGAGACCGGTGGCAACATAACGGAGCAGAATATTGGACACTGAATGAAGGGATTGCTAAACTGCTGGTTACTTTTGAAAGAAAAGTTTTAAGAACGTTTGGGAGGGGGGATTAAAGTAAATGAAAATTGGAGAAAGCGATATAGTAAATAATTAATGCAGCTGTTTGGAGATTTAGATGTACTTTCATTTGCCAGAATAAATGTGTTGAATTGGATTGGTCGTGTTAATAGAATGGATAGTAAAAGAAAAATAAATTAATTATTTCACGATAATCACCAGGGATGTCGACTAAGAGGGCGACAAAAAAAAACAGATGGTGTAATAGTGTACAAACAGATATTAACAAATGCAAAATTACAAATTGGGAAGAGAGGTCTAAAAACAGAGCTGACTGGGAGAATTCCATTCAGGAGGCAAAGATCCGCATTGGACAGCAGTGCCATTGAAGAAGAAGAAGAAGAAGAAGAAGAAGAAGAAGAAGAAGAAGACGACGAAAAAGATTATTATGATGGTGATGATGATGATGATGAATTTTTGACTACCTCAGAACCTATTGGCTTCTCAGGAAGGACTCTGCTACATGGCGCTAGTTGTTAGTTTGTTAGTTTGCGTACAGCATTTTTGCCTTTAACTCCTGCAGTTTCTGTAACTGTCCTCTTGCTGTGCTGTACGTCAGCATGTCAGCGACATCAGCTCATCCCTACTGACTGACATACGTTCGTTGTTGAATCAGTAGAACAGGATCTGTGGCGTAGATAATTGATCGGGGGTCCACCAGCTACTGATAATGCCTCCCCCACCCATCCATATTATTGGTGACGTTGCACCCTTACGTTATAACATGGATCCACAATACTACCTTCTGTCAGGCGAACGGATTCCAGTCCGAAAGGACTCGCAAAAAATTTTAGTTTTCTGTATGTTGGATGTCTTCTGTCTGCGTCACTGGAGAGGAGAAATTTTAGGCGCATTCGCTAAATTGCGAAAAGCGACTCAGCCTCGTCACGTCTGTCCGTTCGCATGGAACAACTCGGCTCCCACTGGATGGATTTTCACGAAATTTGATACTTGACGATTTTTCCACAATATGCCGAGAAAATCCGAGTTTCACTAAAATCTAACACGAATAACGTGTACTTTACATGAAAACCAACATACATTTTTTATATCTCCCTCAGTTCTTCCTAGAATGAAAAATGTTTCATACAGAAGTTGTAGAGGAAATTAAAACACGTGTTTTGTGTTCAATATATATTTTTTTAAATGGAAAATCGTACCCTTTATGAGATAATGTGGGAAAATATTGTACAGACGGACAGAACACAGAAGGCAATATATTATGACGCATGCGCATTTCATGCTGGATACCTAAGGCTGCAAACACACACTCCAGAATATGTAATACTTATTCCTCTTCTACAGCAACAATGGTTGCACGAACGCGCCTCTGTGTCACGTTATGCGCACTTTGTCTGTCTTGTTGTAACTGCAAAGCAATTTTAATGCCGCGACTCTACACTCTTTCCCATGTTGATCGGGAAATTGAAGAAATGCAAGAAGCAACACTTCCAGCTGTATCACTGTCTGTAACTAACTAACTAGCTAACTAACTACCTAACTACCTAATGAACTACCTAATTAATTAACTACCTACCTACCCACCTACCTAACTAAATAAATTACCTACCTACCTATATAACTACCTAACTAACCAACTAACTACCTAACTATCTAACTAACCACCTAACTAACGAACGAACTAACTACCCACTTAACTAACTAAATAACTACCTACCGACCTAACTAACTATCTAACTAACCACCCAACTAACGAACGAACTAACTACGCACCTAACTACCTACCTACCTAACTAACCACCTAACTAACTAACGAACGAACTAACTACCCACCTAACTAACTACCTAACAAACAAACAAACAAACTGTCTAACTAATTAACGAACTAAGTAACTAACTAACTCTACTGAGCAGAGTCCTCACACGGACACGTAGAAGCCACGAAGTAAACGAAATCTGCGCTCTTCTGGGATTTTACGCAGAGTAAAGCCGACGTTTCGGGACAACCTATCGTCCCGTCTTCAAGGGTCAAACAGTCAAAGAACTTTTGCTTTCTGCTATACAAGCTAGAATAGCGTAGTCAGTACAGCTGATCCTGGTTCAGATCTGGGGTTACTTTACTGAAGATGACTAAGTGGAGCGAAACGACAGAGTATTTTGAGGAGCGTTTGAAAAATTGCGAAAAAGCGACTATTTGCTTCGTCATGTATGTCCGTCCATGTGTCGGAGTGTCCTTCTGCATGAAACAACTCGGCTCCCACTGGACGGATTTTCGTGAAATTCGATATTTGAGTATTTAAAAAAAAATCTGCCGAGAAAATTCAAGTTTGATTAAAATCTGACAAGAATAACTGGTACTTCGCATGAAGACCGATGGACATTTATAATAATACCTCGCTGAATTCTTCTTAAAATGAGAAATGTTTCAGGTAGAAATTGTGCTATGTCGAAAAATTTGGTAGAGGCAGAATGCGCCCCAGACGACAATACAATGTGGCGCATGAGCGTTGCTTGCTGGATAAATAAGACTACAGGCTCTCACAATATGCAAAGTGTTTCAGGAGGAATAGTAAATGTTTTAGGAGGTGGCAGTATGGACTATTCCGAGTAAATAAGTTCATATAAACACGTGTCCGATTTTAAGTGGGCGTGGAGGTACAGCTGTTTGAATGCTAAGCATAAAAAGTCTTACAAAAGGTACGAATGAAAGACAAATGACGTATTGATTGCATTTATTGGTTATGTAAATGATCTCAATAAACTGCAACAGTTCAAAGTAAGTGTTCAAAAATCCCACCATTTACTTCAATGCTCTTTTCAACCCTCTTGGCAACAGTACGTGTAGCTCTCCTGAGGTCGTCTTGGCGTTCTTGCTTTATGAGGGCAGCACTATTCATAATGCGAGCGACCAATTCGTGTTTCGTGTTTACTTTTCCT
>Ga0123352_10018558_pt1 | contig 11086 bp, 9 predicted proteins | sample TergutLab28metaG_FD_89700 | JGI IMG/M metagenome (GOLD analysis project Ga0123352, IMG submission 89700) | Labiotermes labralis P1 segment gut microbial communities from Petit-Saut dam, French Guiana - Lab288 P1 | ecosystem: Host-associated > Arthropoda: Insects > Digestive system > Gut ... | reverse complement strand
TTCCAAGTTGCCACTACATGCTTCTCATGTAGCCCTCCCGACTTAAATCTAGTAGTAACCAATTTCATGTTTTGTTTACATGTAAAATAACCACTGCCACCGGGTAACAACCCAATTGCAGAAAATAAATAAATATAAATATAAAATAAATATTCCGACATGTTTCTGTAGTGGCCAACACCATTATCAGGGAATTCACCCTGTAGGCTAACACACCGCTGTTAAAATTATTTGTCTTTTTATGCACTCACAATAAAATCCACATTGCGTCCTTTATCACTTAAAACTTGGTGGACACTGGCGTGCAATATTCTTGGGGTTATCAATTACCGTACAGATCACACTATAATGATAGATGAAAGTCTTATAAATTATAGGAATCCCAGCAATAGTTGGCAATATTGTAACCACATAGTTATAGCTTCTAATTTTCTAAAAACACCCGGGTGGCCAGCACCGCAGCATGTCGGAATATGATCTAAATGTATGAGAAGTTTTGAATTATCAAGCTTATGGTATACACAGTTGAAAATTATACTTCGCTCTAAGGTCAAATCCTAGTGTATACACAGTGAAATACTATTGGATGATTATGAACTGCAAATTCGTAAGTATGTGCGTTCTAACGGCCGTAATCAATTTTAAGTATTTATAACTGGTTTGTAAGAAATTAATTTACTTTAAATATTTTTAGTTCTTTCTCACATCGAAATTAAAAATTAAAACTGTATTTGGCAGAGAAGGATAACAACACCATAACATGTTACGGAATATAATTAGAAACAAGGTATTCGCGTGATTGTCTTTATATATGCTAACATATGAATTACTGTACTGCACTGTAGTGCACTGTACATACTCTTTATGAACAGAAAATGATCACACCGTTAAGAATTGACAAGATATAACAGGAAAGATGCTAAGAAAGTTTCAGGAACAAAGAGGTGGATCCGCAAAATCGCGATTGCTATCTGTGCTACTTGGTTTGTTGTGGCTCGTACGGACGGTATTTATTTATTCATTATCTGATCTAAAGTAAGTAGGGTGAAGGAAAATGGCGAGTAGATTGGTGGCTCGGAGAAGGGAGATGATGGTGTTGATAAGTTTAATGACTAAGTGATTATTGTTATTGCTACAATTACATGCCGGCGAATGTGGAACCTGACTGTGGTAATGAACATTACAAACGGAAGCAATCGCAGGGGAATAAAGAAACTACTGAGAGTCATAATGAGACATACTAAAGAAATGTATTTGGTGCCTTCATTTATTTTAATACGTCACCTTCATTGCGTTGCTCGTTTCGTGACTGCATGCATTAATATAATTGGCTGTAATGAACAACAGAATAATAATAAAACAGAAACACGAAGCACACATTTCGACACAAATACTTACATTTTCAATACTGGCGTTCTTAGTGACAAAGACAATATTCCTAAATAGCCAATCAAATCGCTTCTTTATACCACGGAGCATGGTTTTTCTTTTGAAAAGCAGATTCTCAGAGTGCCTCTAACAGAATTCTTACGAAAACGAATGTTTAATTGCCACGTCACTGAACCTTTCACCAAAATGACCGGTTCAAATATATCCGCCCTCTTTAATTTCCCTCCGATATTTCAGTACGTAATTTAATGAAGTCTCGGGTAAAAATAGCAGATTCTTTGTACTAAATTTCGAGATTCTAAAGTTTTCCTCCGGATGTTTTAGATTATTTGTACAACCAGCACTATGCATAATACTAAGAAACGTGCACTAAGATGTCGTGTTAATAAATCTAATTAACATAACTTAAATACATGCAGAATAATACCTTTGTAATAACAAGCAGACTAAGTTCCGATTCTGAACATCTCTATAAGCCAAACTCAGATCTAGGCGAAAAAAAGTTACAAAAATTGATGAAGGAGTCTTATTGCCTAGCAGCGACCGGGAGCACAGTTGAGCATTACGATGACGTTCGTACTCTTACGGAGAAGGAAGAAAGATTCTGAAACTGAATGAGTGCGGATCTGAGTAGGTTGCGGGTACATGTCTTAAGGTTTGTTGTTCCTTGTGTGCGGTACAACAAGAGTGATAGAGGGGGGTCATGACCTCTTTAATGGGTAATCTGTAAAGTGACCACGTACCACTTCTCAGAAGGCTACGGTTACTGTTTTGGGCCCGTGGCGTGCAGAGCCTCCGAAAGACGGGGTGTAACTTCATCCCTTCCTCAAAATTCTTGATGTTCATTCCGTTTCATTTTACAACATACAGAAAGACGCTTAACTTTTGCTTCCCATTCCAAAGAAATAAAAAAAAATGTTCTAAAAGTATATAAAATAAAAAATACTCTTTTCCTTGTATTTATCAATGAAAATCCACGCCCAATAACACTTACGCATCACTGTCATTAGTGATGTCATGCACCTTTACAGCTATGTTTACGTCTATCAGCCTTTTCCCATCCAAATAATAAACAGTAAGTTTCAAATATCCCATGTGTGCAGGCGAATGTCCTTTTTAACAAGTCCCTATGCACCGCAGCCCTTAAGGAAATCCTCCGGCGAATACAGGCCGTCAGTGCGATAAATCTGCCATGATGGGAACATATCGAAGGACATCCTATACATTCCGTCCAGGTCATTCTCAATGATTTGACCTCCAAGTAACTACTTCTTAACATGACTGGCATTGTACGTAACACATGACATTGAGCCCCATTCGTTCTACCATTGCTGAAGTGGAAAAGCACTAAGTATTAAATATTCTGAGAGTGTGTTTGTAGCCTTAGGTATCCAGCATGCAATGCGCATGCACCATGTTCTCATCTGTGGCCTAACCGCCTCTACAATATTTTTCACACACAATCTCATAAACAGCATGATTGTAAAAAAAATGCTATTGAACATGAAATAATTGTTTTTATTTTCTCTGCAAAGTTTATATGAAACATTACTCATTTCAAGAACAGTTGAGCGAGATTTGATCATAAATGTGTATTGGTCTTCAGGTAAAGTACCCGTTATTCTTGTCAGATTTTAATGGAACTTGTAATTTCTCTAGAGATTTTCGAAAAATATTCAAATATCAAATTTTATAAAAATTCTTCCAACGTGAGCCGAGTTCTTCCAAGAGGGTGCTCAACCTCCTTTCAGTTCCGAAGTCCAAATATTCCCGTCAACACCAAGTTTTCAGACACCGTCAGTGTGCTTCTTTCATTAAGGCGAAAAACGAATAGTATTCTGAAACCTGGAGTTGAAGAGAGAGTTTCGAACGTTCCATTTAATATGTAAGTGTTCAAACAATGGATGGAAACATAAAATATTACACGTGGAGTAGCAGGAAACACTTCTGAAATCTAGTATTTTCGTGACATATTTGTGAAGTTAATTTTGGACGTTTATCTTTGTTGCGAAATATTTAAAATTTTAGTCCCACGCCCTCTGAACCTGAAGGTACAGACAAGGGCATTTTTTCGAAAAGCCTGTGTGTACATACAAGACTGTACAATGTCACAAACCAGAAGAAAATAAGAAGAGTTCTCACTTCACAGACAGTCTCATACTTATCTTCACCGTCTTGACTAGATTCGACGTGCGATTTTGTCTATAGCTTAAAATATGAGAAAAACATTCAGTAGAAAGCCAACTGCACTGCACTTGCACATACAACACCCTCACATTCGCACTCTGTATAATGAAGTCAGCAACCGCCCTAACATAATTCACACATACTCTCACTCTTCCACGCACTTGAGATCAACACACCGAAAAAAAAAAACGCGAGTTCTAAGAGTTCCCGGCGGAACTTCCTCCAAAAGTCGGTAATGAGATATTGGATACCAATACCTCAGACCATATTACATACTATTTTAGTTGTATACCCCCAGGATGTAGGGCTTACCTATGTCTCGCTACCAGATAAAATTGTGTTTCTTCTTCCATCTCCTTTTTTTCTCTGTGTCGCTTGGAGAACTCCGCAAACAGACTATTATCTGGTGGATCCCCTACTGTCAAACCAATATCGAGTACACTGACATCAGTTGGAAAGGAGGTGTAGAGGAAATTTATACAACACCACGGACTTCCTCATTTTTCATCGTCAGAAATAAAAGTGAAGGAGACAACGAAATGATATTCAGTACGAGTCAGTATACCAATTCAGATGTTAAATATTTCATACATGCACTCTCGAATACTGGTTCAAATGGAATGTCTACAAGACAGTGATCCTCACTTCAGACACGTTAGAAGTCTGTCTGATATTACTAGAGATCCGAAACAGGTGTTTCAAAAACGCCTCGTATTTTTTTCTCTTTCCTAAGTCACAGTCTATAGTAAGAATACGAAGATTATGGAATTCACATAATTTAAGACTTTGAGATAGCATGTAGAACACTATATATCGCTCATACTAAATAAACCTCTTCTAGTTTGCTTCACGGGACGTTCAGTAAAAGCTGCATAGAGGAGTCACTGGGAGTTTCTATTTAAAATGCTTATCTTCTGCTGATGCTCCAGCTAGTACGATTTATATCAAGCACAAACCTCGGATCGACATTAAACATTACAGAAAATACAATTTCACTTCCTCAATGATTTGTCTTCTAAAATCCGTATTAATGAAATTAAAACAAGACGAAACTTTACTTGGGCATTTCTTCATAAGGCTGATACTAGTGACAGGACGGAGTAAGGCAAGGGGACTATGGGTGGGATTGCCGGTTTGAATTCTGCGAGGGGCATGGATCTCTCATTGATTGTCGTGTGCTGTCAGAGGTCTCTGCGACGGGCCGATCACTCTTCCAGAGGAGTCCTACCAAGTGTGTTGTGTCGGAGTGTAATCGATAAACCCTAATAATCAGGAGGTTTAGGCCCACTGGCGCTGTCAAGCCATGATGAAAACGATTTAATAAGACCCGCATATTGGTACTTGCTTCTTTATAAGAATGTCACATGTCAGTTACCAAGCAAAGTTGGTCCAGACAAAAAAAAAAACCTTTTGTTTTGATTAAGTTAGGATCCCGTTCCTGGGCTCGAACATGACATTCCTCTCCTAAGAAAGAATTTACAAAAATAATTTAGATGACTTCTTAGATTTTAAATTCCGTCCTGTACGCCGTCACTCACACTGGAATTTTCGTAGCTTTAGTCAACCGCCATAGAACTACAGAACAATAATTTCATACAAACTACGACCACACCCATCAACACAAAGTTTGCAGTGCATTGAAGAATCTTTCATGATATAGGCATGGTAAATAATCATGAAATAGGCCTACATCACCAATCAGTCCCAGGCCTTCCGCCGAAAGTGGTCACTATCTCATGTCACCAGTAAGTAACTTTCAAAATCGTACCACTTTCGTTAAGTAATGTAGTATCATGCAATGATATATTGCAGAAGACTTTACCGGTCCAAACAACAACACAGTTTCTTTTCACGAAAGAAGTAATTTGGCTGTCTCCACATCGGCAGAAAAGGACAGTTTCTTTCAAAACTTTGCTACTAGCCTCTAATATTACACACTGTTATAATCTATAAGACCACTACCTAAACCTCTTTGCTTAAGAAACTCAAATTCAATTCAACAGATTGTGCTTTCATAGAAAAATAAACATCACACTGAATAATACTGATGGAAGCTTAGCGACGTCACAAATTTTGATGATTACTGATTAATTAAAGACATTTTATTAACTAGGTCGGTTAAGTTTCGAAAGAAGAAATAATCACGAATTATGACCTGAGAAATGATAGTTTGATGACTGCAAGAATAAGAGCATTCACAGGACAACAAGACTGTAAGTAACAGATTCCCGATGGGACTGCAAACGGGGACTTTATACGAATCAGACACCACGCTACTCGGTACGTGTCAACCGAGGTAGCACATGAACTCCGATACATCAAGCTCTTGTCGTAAATGAGGACAAATGCTCATGGCAAAGGCGAGAGGATGGAAATTACTTGCAGGGTTCAAACAATTTTCTAGAACTCATAATATGAATGGGCCACACATTTGTCGTTTGTGGGAACGTTTCTGGAGTTTTAGGGAAGACTGCATTGTGCCCCCTCCACACCACGTTACATCATCATTCCAAGACACTACAGTCACAGATCACGTGCACTGAATTTCAGAATTTTAATCCAGGTCTGTTAGTGTCTCGTGTCTAGTTTATCGTGAGTTTCCTCAGACAGACCAAATATCACCTCCAACTCGATCATAATTTTGTTTCAGATCCCTACATCATTTGCATTACGTATACAATATCCTTCTCTAATCCAATAATACATTTTTTTACCACATAAGGTTTCTAGAACGTAAAAATGACTATGTTCTGCTTTAAAGGATTCTAACGACTGTGTAATCTAATAAGCGCGACTTATTCCGGGCACTGAAGGAGAGTCTGAGGCTAAAAGCCCAAAACGTTTCAGAAGCTAGATGCGCTTGCTACTTTAGTTGGAAGGAAAACAGAGAGAACCTACCGGGATGGGATCGTGACGAAGAGTCAGTCTGAGTCAGTGGATAACGAACAAAATCTAGACCGAATGTAAAGTCAGAAGTCATCTGCGAAAGACACAAGCAATGCGTGAATTATCAGTAAAATTAACCAGTTAAAGACTTAAATTTATATCATACTCATACCTTAATACCCTCTTCCTATTTCAGGGAAAATATGATGTGCCTTAGAAATACATTTCTGTTAGAGTTATATCGGGAAAGAAATCGAGGTTTGTGGCGAGAATTATACGAAATAACATAAACACATAATGTTGTGGGAAAAATTCGGAGTCTTACTGCTAAGCCTGGCCGTACATATATTAAGCCACTAGATTTTAGAAGCTTACAGGTTCCCTAAAAGAGTCTAGGATCACACATTACGGATCCCCGTCAAATACCTACATATATCCTCAAATTAAAACATAAAATGAAAGAACTGCAAGCAATGAAAACTAATTTAAGAAATGTTGTTGGCTATTAATCTGGCCAATGGACAATTTCTAAATAACAATCACATCTCTTAAGAATTTAAAAGATAATTTGGAAAGGATAGGGATAATAACTGTCGTGACTTCAGTTACCACACCACCTACCTGGTAAGCTTAGTGAAGTGCCAGAATATTTCAGTCAGGGGTATCACACATGTAGATCGAGAACATAAGTTATTCTTAGAGCGACGCAGAAATTGAATTACCCAAACCTTACAGGTGAGACTTCACTCTACAGGAGTGCTGATAATTCCTTAACCAGACCTACTTCCCGACGTCGTCTCGGATCTGGTTGTGTCGCAGTGTTCTGGTAACGTAAATCGTCATTCATCATTTAACGTAGAACATTTTACTTATTTGTTATCGATTTATAGTGTAATCTCCAACGCTGTCGCTACCTCAGGTTGTATAGCGTCGATGCAGAATCCAAAAATAATCGAACATGGAGCGACAAATAAAAACACGTAACTCTTTTGAAGTTTTGTAATATTTGTGGTATTCCATTTGAAAGAAGCAACGGCAGAAGTGAAAGCTTGGCGTGTGATTGATTCGCCACGACAACCCGTCATCGCATACAGCTCTTTCAGAGTGTATGAGGCAGATCACAAGGATTCCACAATCAACGTATTCACCAGACTTCGGTTTCCTCTTCCTTCGTTTATGCCGCAGAAACAGAAAAGTTCATGGAAAAGACGGAGTGTGTGCTCGACAGGACATTGTACCAGAACACTGCGACACAACCAAAGGCGAGAGGAAAATTGAATTTCAAAATATTTTTCAAAGTGCAAGAACTCGGTAACAAGATTTTGGTGCTGAAAAGTCTAGTGTGAGGGTGATGAAGTAATCTCAACTTTAATAAGTGATGAAGTGTGGTATGAAAACACGGCTCTTATTACCGATTGTTCTGGGAAGCATATCTACAGAAAAGCCTGACTGAAGTGTGGGGAAGCGACTAATATAAAGAAGCCGCAAGATACAATTACAATAACATACGTGAAGTGTGCTGGTTCTTAAAAGCTTACAACTTGACATCCTGCCAAACTCTTCCATAAAAAAAAATAATTTGTAAATTGTTGGTAGCTGTAAAGTAGTTACTCGGCGCCAACTATTGCTGAAGCTTAGAATGCATACAGATTGATTTACATTCTATTTACACGCCTTGATGTATCAGCTAACATGGTCAGTATCATATTTGAAATCCGCGCTCTTCTGGCATGTTGCGCAGCGTATAATGGTAATTCCTTACCGACGTTTCGAAACAAACTATCGATCACATCTTCAAGGGTCGAGAATCCAAGAATCTTCTTGGATTCATATTCTTGGATTCTTGATCCTTGCAGATGGGACTTGTAGATTGTCCCGAAACGTCGGTAAGTAATTACCAAGGTAGGCTGCGTAACGTGCCAGAAGAACGCAGATTTCATCTACCTAGTGGCGGAATCCTGCAACCATGCACAATATAAAGTTTATACTTGCCAGATGTTCGTGTGCTTGTAATATTAAGACATTAAATAAAACTGTGTGAACGCAATGTTCAAGAACACATTTGAACACAATGGTGAAGAACAATGTGAGTATTTAGGATGATCCACAGCAAGAAACTTTCTAACGTACACAAGTCAGCGAATGTTGACAGGGTAGTGGCATACAAGACGTGCCAGTGGACAAGTAAGGATATTATAAATGTAGTGACTCCGTACAGTAAATCTGAGTTACGGGCACACAAAACGACTTAAGTTCAGGCTTACTTAATTACCTAATTATTAAAACAAACATTTTTATTTTAAATGCATCTAGATTTAATAACCGATCTATCTGTCCGTTACTTTAACGTTTACAAGAAACTGAACAAAGAATATTGCGAATCATAAATTTACTTTCACTCCAAACAGAGTAAGGAAACATCCACTTTTACTCACGTATAATAAGCAGTGGGTAAATGCAAGCGCAAATCAAGACATCCAAATGAAACAACAGCGAGATTTTAGCTTCCCACAACCTTTGGATCCTGAAGATGGAAGTACTACGTTCCTCTGAAATGGACTTAACTGCCCGTCTGCACAAACCATACGACTTTCATGTCAACAGCAATGGCGCTGTGACTAACTCGGAATCCAGTCATGTGGAGGACATGAATTATGCGTCTGTTAACATAAGGCTGCACTACAGGAAAACATGGATATGCCTTAAATAACGCATTTCATTGAGCATTCTAATGATTCTTTGCTGCCTAATGTACATAAAAAAAACACTGGAGCTGACCATCAAAATGTTCCCAGAATTCGAAATTTTAGTTGAGATTTACAAACTTGCATTTTGGTGCATAGCGAAAAAAAAATTATCTCGAAAAAGCATTCTAATTTACTTCAGCCGATATTATTTAAAAGCACATTTAGTTCTCTCTCCTCACACAGGAATGTCAGAAATTCAAAGATAACTTGTACTTAGCCCCTTGTGGACTTTAATTGAGCTACATAAATTAATTAAAATGTAAGGAGCCCAAAGAAAGGCAGTTAAACAATGGAGTACATTTCATATCTTCTGTAATCTGAATTTCAAGAGGATCATCTTATATGTACTGCACTACGGCCAGAGTAAAATATTCCATAAATGTCAGGGGATGATGGCCACCCCTTTGCCCCTTACAAGTCTCGCGCTGCATCACCTCCAGCCCCAACCGAACTACGTCACACAGAAGCCGAAACGCCCTTAACCTTTACAAAAGACGAACACACTGACAGGGATTTTTTGTGAAGTTTCTGACATGTAAATTGCAGGACTACAGAAACAGAATCCTCTGGGAGTAGATTTAAACACCGGAACACATTTCGGAATTTGTACAACCTTTTGAGCGAAAATGGTTCTGTCCATGAGTGAAGAGAGGACATGGGAAAACGTTTCTCCGAAGACGATATTCTGGGCGAAATGCAACGGAGTCCACTTACAAATGCACGCGAAATTTCCGTAAACATTGGTACTGACCCGACAAAACTACTGAGATGATGAAGGATTGTGTACGATAGTGATTATTTCCAAAGATATCAACCTTTTGGCTGGATATTAGTCATTCGACTACAAATTATATCTGAGCAGCAAAGCTAAATTTAGACGTCATGATATAAAAGAGGCAAGGAAGTGTCACTCGTTGGGCAGCAAAATCCATATAAAATGAGACAAAACTAGTTCTGAACACAGGTTTACAGCAAACACATGGTGGGATATATTAGGTGATTACATACTTGAAACACGTGTTATCGTGGAACTATCAACATTTAAAATACCAAGATATGCTCCAAAAAATAACTGTCCTTTTATTTAGAGTCTGTGCTGTTTGAAACATTAGGACGGATATGGAAAACATAAAGGAGGTCCTCGACACTGTAGCACAGTAGTTACGGAATACTGGAAGGAAACTTTTTAACAAAGATGGAGAGGAAGAAGTGGATAGGTGGCATGCCCGATATGGTAACCCGATTTGAAACCCTTGGACTTTCCACCCTGCTATTGCGTGAGGTTTGCGGTTTACCACAACGGTAAGCCAGAAACAAGGCAGCAGATGGTCGAGTGAATAATCGATGAAGGTACTGGCATAAGAATAGACAAGGAACCATTCAATAGCAGCATTCAAGGGAGCAAGGTCTGGCAGCACGCAGACACAAAGTCGGCCATTTCAAAAATCTGATTTACTTCTAAGTAAAATTGTACTAATTTGACACTTTTGACGGTTAAAAAAATTGATACTGAATTCTTTGCTAAAATACAAAGCGCTTAAGTCAGTAACTCTGTCGAATTAGTCTATGGTTTATAGAACACAATTTGCTCCAAACGATATGTAACATTCACTCATGGATATTTGAATAAAGGTTGACCAACTAGATGACACTTGCTTTATTATATATTTCTCAACATGTTTCAGACGTTAATACGTCCATCTTCAGGAGCTAGCTCCTGACCGTATTAACGTCTGAAACATGTTGAGCAATACATAATAAAGCAAGTGTCACCTAGTTGGTCAACCTTTATTCAAATATCAAGATGATGCACGGTCCAATACGCATAAGATGCACTCATGGAGTATGGCCAGTACGTAGTGGAAGTACATACACTC
>Ga0123352_10018555_pt1 | contig 11088 bp, 5 predicted proteins | sample TergutLab28metaG_FD_89700 | JGI IMG/M metagenome (GOLD analysis project Ga0123352, IMG submission 89700) | Labiotermes labralis P1 segment gut microbial communities from Petit-Saut dam, French Guiana - Lab288 P1 | ecosystem: Host-associated > Arthropoda: Insects > Digestive system > Gut ... | reverse complement strand
CTAATAGCCGACGTTTCGGAACCCTCTATCAGTTCCATCTTCATAGGCAGGTGGATGAAGTATGACAAGGGATGGGATGTGTGGTGTATTTATACCTGACAGGGTTCTGGCAGGCTGGTGGAGCAGCCAATGGAAGGCGAGTGACCGGGAGTGGGCGGATAGGTGCACAACAGCCCGGACACTACTCCAGCTTTCCTGCACCTAACTTCCAACCTATAGCAACCCAAGAACGAGACGACCAATGTGTTAATCGACATTATAGTCGAGAGCTCCTGATGATGGGCATAGCAGTGCCCGCAACATGTTGAGTCTATATGAAATACAATAAAATAATAAGTAGCATCTAGTTGGTTCTAATTCTTCAGTTATCACAATAATGCCGAGTCCAGCACACATCAAACTTGACATACACTCTTATTTTCAATTGTTTTTCTATGACTTAGGTAGCAAAATTTCTCATCCATTTTAGTACCATATAAAGGAGTTGCTTGTAATTTTATATTATACATAAAATATTTATTTGAGTTAGTAGTATTCGTATTGGTGGATTTATTTTGAACTGTACAGTTTAAGGGACATTTACTGATGATTTACTTATCCTAGAAGTAAGAAATGTTGCTAACTGCTGTCATGTGCCACAACATGCAATGTGACACTTAGCAGTCCCCAGAACATGCAGACATCTGTAGAGAAATGAATGGAACGCCTAGTGACAAAGTTCTATTGCCATATTCTGTTTCAGATTCGAAATCAGCTTGAGAAGTTGGCAAATGGGATCCATATTGGGACAAATTATCGACTCTATGCTGTTGAAAGGGTATGTATATGTACATGCTTACGTATTGTGTGGCACTTCGTTAAACTGACGGTTTTGTTGTGGTGATGTATCAAGGGAATGAAGTACTTACATTTCAAGAAACTTCATAAATTCTAATTTTTACTTTTTTTATTTGAGAATAGGAATAAACTTAGTTTATTCCCAATTATATAAAATTAATACATGTTGCGTCATTGTAAGCTAACTGATGAGTTTATTGTAAACATGCGAAAATATTCTTTTCTTTCTGAATTACCGTGGAGTGTTAGGGAAATAAGTATTACTGTTCTGCCAACAAAAGTGGACCAAACTTGGCTGACACACCCTATCACCAGCTTTCTGTTTGAATAAACAGAATATGAACCGTAAGTAATTCATACCGCTTAAGTCGCACCGTGAACCGCCAACCTGATCATTTTGAACAAAACACCCTCTTGTGCTACGGGCGAAATATTTTCTACAGAATGAAGGTCAGACTTCACACTGGACGATTTGGACACGTATTCGCCCTTCCTTAAAATGACAGCAGCAAAGAGAAAGTTGTGTTCGGCTCATTGGTACCTTTAAAGCTGCTTGTTGCATAAACTGATAAGTTAAGGTTGACGTCTTTTCTGTCTTCTTACAAAACTGAACTTACACGAGCTGTTCAGTATTTCAGACGTCCTTAGATCGATACGTAACAACAGTAAACTTCATGCCATTCCAGCTGTAATATCAACAGACTGTAAATATTAACAATGAAGGACTGAAGCAGTTTCCACGAAAATCAAATTTATGTCTTTCTCGCTCAGACTCTTTGGCCCTAATATTCACAAACGAAGCAGCTACTGTAGTATTGACCGTTTTCGACATAGCAGGCCTCCTGAATATGCTCGTTCTTTAATGGGGCGAAAATAGAAGGCATTGCACTACGTGATGAGAGCAGCTGAGGGTCGTGTCTTAGCAGAATCACCGGTGTGAAGGCTGTAAAGTAACTGAATATGGTTGTGAGAATACTTCAAAATTCACTTTGATGTCAGGTTCAAGATGCTTTTGTCTGAACTTTGGTAACAAATAGCTGTTTCATATGCAGTAATGTTTTGTGTGTGTGTGTGTGTGTGTGTGTGTGTGTGAACAGTTGACATTTAGTTTGTCTCACAGCCACTGGAGAGAACAAAATTAACGTTCTCAACAGAGGGCTACATTTTGTCCCTATGGATTCCCGCTGGCTTTTGAATAGATTCTATTTATTCATTATTTCCTTATCGTAATACACCACAGCGTAGCGTATGGGCAATTTTTTTCCATGCAACGAAAAGGCAAGTACCAACTGGGTACTTCAGTCTTGAAGATGGAAACAGCAACCTCCTACGAAACGTCGGTAACTTACCAGTCGATATGACGTCATATGTTACAAGGCCTGACTCTTCATGAATACTTATTACTGTGCGCAAATCTGAAGGCTCGCTTGGGGCGCCATATGAACTTGACCCTGTCCGTGCTTACTGGGCCACCCACAGTCGTCAACGTAAAGCCGTTCGTTCCCCCACGGAGCGATTGATAAATCGACTCAGACCGACGGTCTGTAAGGCCGTCGGTCTGAGTCTGAGGCAGAACAGCGATGTTAGCTACGCAGACTTTAGAATCCAAATCTCCGCTGGTAACAATCGCTGCACCAACTAGTTAAATTATATCCTGACCCACCATTTGCAAGTAGAATTCAAAGAAGGATTTTGTACAAGAATATGATACATGTGACCGTACCGCACCAATTAAAATAAACACATCATATGTGAATTTTAATACGATCTCTTGCTGCAACACACGACGACCACAATCTAATAAAAGTCTTGATTTCAGACTTTCGCCATGTTCTGAATGCTGTTATGTTTTCTTCTGGGTAATTCCCCGGCGTCTGAAATTTATATGCCAACGTTTCCGAACACCGGGGAATTACCCAGAAGAAAGCATACAGTACTAAAAGTCTTTTTTTTTAACATACGTAGATACATGCGGAAAACGCGGTAGCACAGTGGTTAAGGTGCTGCGCTACAAATCGGAAGGTCGCTGGTTCGATCCCAGCTGGTGTCATTGGAATTCTTCATTGACATAAAATCTTTCCGATCGCACTATGGCCCTGGGGTCGACTCAGCCTCTAACAGAAATGAGTACCAGGATGGGGTAAAGGCGGCCGGTGCGTAAGGCTGACAACCTTACCACCATCCTGTGCCATTGTCATAAAATCTGCGAACCTTAACTTCCTGGAACCCTCTGGGCCACTGCAGGCCTGTAACGGGACTGCTTTACCTTTAACGTACATACATATATACACACAATTCTAAAATTAGTTAAGTCTTATAATTTTACGTTTTATATTTTATGTTCTAACATCATAAAATAGTGACTGCAAAAACGTGCCCCTTAGATTCTTATTTTATCTTTCTTTGTAAGGTTCTGTACTGACATGCCTGCGTATGGCATAACTAAAAGTAGAAACATGTATTGTACCTATAAGTGTAACCATCTGAATTGAAATACACCTGTGTTGTGTTGGACTGAATAAACGTAAAGTTACGCACTAATAAACACAAGGGGAAGGTTTCCATAAAGAATACAGATATTGTGCTATGGTGAGTCAAAAATACGGGTCTAACGCAGTGCCTTCGGATGCATAAGAATTGCTGTACCTGAAATCTGCGCTCTTATGGGACTTTACACAGTCTAGACTGTCTTTCTACGCTGCGTAACATCACAGAAGAGCGCATATCTCATTTACACCGCGGCGGAAGCAAAAAAAACACGCAATTCAGTTGATTCACCTAACTTCAAAATTCAGGACTGCGAATGACAACTGGAGATGACCGTGCACCATCGTCTTTCAAAATAATTTGGCCATAGAACATATTTCGACTTCAGATACGTGGACGTATCCAAAAAGGGGTCTGCAAAAGAGTATAACAAAGTAAGGGAAATTAAACGTTTTATACCGAAAATTTGCCACATGTATTGATCAAGCATGCGTACGATTTTTCTTCTTGATCGCCTTAATGTCGGTGTAATGTGAAGCTGAGCGATGAAGCGCTTTCTTCCCTCGGTATTTCCTAGCAACGCCCTCTTTCAAAATCTTCGAGTGAAGTCTTTGACTATTTGGGCTCACAAAACGACCATGGACAAAACTGCAGAAGGGGAAGTGACAAAGTTGATCGTGAAGGCGAGCGGCGAAATGTTTGTTGTCTTCCAAACTTCCAAAGAGGCCGCAGTTTTCCGTGGACTGCAGTATCGGAAACACTGCTGTAAAAACGCGTGATTGACAAGATTGGCAATGTACGTATAACGTAACATTGAGACAAATTCGCATAGTCATTGTTGCAGTGGAAAAGCAATTAGCATTACATATTAAAAGTGTGTGTTTGTAGCCTAAGGTATACAGCATGAAATGTGTATGTGCCATATTGTCATCTGTGGCCTGTCCGACTGTACCATATTTTTTCCACATTATCTCATAAACAGCATGATTTTTTTTAAAAAAAAATTTATTGAGCATAAAATGTGTATTTTAATTTTCTCTACAAAGTTGATCTCAAACATTTCTCTTTGTAAGAAGAAATGAGCAAGATATGATCAAAAATGTGTATTAGTCTTCGTGTAAATTACCCCTTATTCTTGTCAGATTTGAACGAAACTTGAAATTTCTCAACAGATTTTCGAAAAATATTCAAATATCAAATTTCATGAAACTCTGTCGAGTGGGGGCCGAGTTGTTCCATACTGACGGACGGAGAGACGAACAGAGAGACATGTAGAAGGTAATAGTCGCTTTACGCAATTTTGCGAACGCGCCCACAAATGGATGTGTAACAACGTTACAGTGCTTATACTCAATGGCAATTGCAGTATTCCAGTTTTCACGAGTTGCTTGTACTTTAGAACAACAATACTTCCAGGTGGAGACGTTCAGTGGCGAGCCTGTGCAGCTTGTCAAGTTGCGAAACCCCATGGGTCCTGGAGGAGAGTACGTGGGGGCCTGGGCTCGCGAAGCGTTAGACTGGGATGAAGTGCCTCCACAGGAAAAAGAGCGACTAGCCGTGAGGCATATGGGAGACGGTGAATTTTGGTAAGATTTGAAACACATTTATCTGCGATATTTAATTTTAAACAGTCTTTGCTGAAACAGAAGTTTTAAAGGCATAAGGGCCCTTTGTACGTGCCTCATGTTGTTGGGTACTGTTATAGCTGTGCGACTGTCTGTACTCTACATAGTCACCAATAACTTTATGTTCCTCTGGCTGTGTATAAACTAAGTGTGTGAGATTCCGTTGTATTTATTTAATAAGAACGCAAGATAATTTTCTTAGTCGACACTAATCTTGTTTATAGGAAAATTAAATCTCTTGTTTAAAATAAAGGTGTACATGTTTCTGTTGTCACATCAAAACTATCACCCCGACACCCACCACAAAACGTATCAAGAAAGCAGCACGTTATGTAACATCATTTCGATACCACCGTGGTGAAGAGATCTTACAGCCTACAACAGCTTATTTACAAGTTTTCTTGTGTAGTCTTGCAGTTACAACTTAGTTTATTGCGTTATATTTTATACTAGTTAAATTAAATGAACTTTATCAAATTATATAGAATCGTCTGAAACATTTTAAAACTGTTTCCAATATTCAGTTGAATATTATCATCCGTTCTCTATCTTTGTTTTCCTGAATGTTATATGCAATTCTTTTTTAAGAAAGACTACTTTTATCTTAAAATGTTTTACTGTACATTGTGTGAATAATCGCTTTCAGATTAAGCAAACTTCTGTCGTTATTCCTGGGCCATGCTCTTTGTTGCAGGATCTCGTATTCCGACTTCGTAAAAACATTCACACACCTTGAGGTGGTCCATCTTGACAGCGATACAAGTCGCGATGAACCATCACTGCACCATAAAAACACATGGCAGATGCGTCTTTACCAAGGAGCATGGCAGAGAGGTGTTTCAGCTGGAGGATGCAGAAATAATCCAGGTTATTAAGTCACAATAACATTAGGCAGCAAATGAAGATGACGGAATTAACCATAAGTACCTGTAATGATTACCTCAGTTTTGAAGTCAGGGCTTCTAAACCCACCGAACACACAAATACTGTAGTATTCTAATTTGGTAGTGTAAAACATTAATGTGTACGTAATTTAATTTCATACATGTATATTAATTGGGAGCAATTCGTCAATATAGCTGGACAACTGAAGATCGTGTTTCGATTGTCAGCAGCGACAATATTTTCTATCTTCTCCGGATCTCCAGACCGTCTATGTGGTCCAGCCAGTCCCCTATTCGGTGAATAGTGATCTATTTTTGCGATGGTACAGCAGTCGGAGCTTGGAGCTAAGCACTCACCTCCATCTAATGTCACGCTTATGAAAACGTAGATCTGTACTGTCATTCCCCCGCACCCCTTCATGAAGTGGTGTTGAACACAGGGACAGCTGATCTGGTGTCCGGATAGCTTAAAGCTGCTTTGAATTCAACGCACTACAAACGTGGTTTCTTGGTTGGTATTTAGTGTTTGGTTGACATGGGGTACTGTCACAGTAGCTTAATGATTCAAGGAATCCTGCTATGTATTTAAAAACTCGCTATTTTGTGATTAACGCAGAAGTGAGATACAACATATTGCTTAATTAAGGAAGCAAGAAAAAGTCATATGTAAAATTAGCAATTTTTAGCTTGAGCGGAAAATAAACCGTAGTTTAACCCGTTAAAGACAAAGCGCAGACTGCTTTATTTAAAGACCCAGTCCGTACCGCGCTGTAAACACTTTTCATCTCGGTTATAAAACCAATTATTTTTTGATGTAAGTAGCACAAGTCGCTGTTTGTTCTCAGATAAATATAAAACACATAAATACTGTATGGGCAGATTGTACAATTGTTGAATGTTAAACTTGTTGTTGCAGCGCATAACAAGTAGTCTTTAAAAGACTGACCCACTCACTAACATGGTGTTATGGCACAAAACCCATACTACTTCATTTACTTTTCTTTTATGCCACATGCTTAATAATTCAAGCCCAGTGGTACTTAACCGCGTGTACTCCAGAGGGTCCCAGTTGTTAATGTGCCCGATATGTTTCCCTGCATGTATGGAGCTAGAGTTCTGAGAAATAATATATAATTTCCCGCACTTCCAAGGAACACGGTGATAAACCACGAATTTTTCAAGAGCGATATTTTGCACCCACTTATGTCTGGAAATTGGAGAAACACAAAGGACAACAATGTTTTCACTCATTCCAAAATATACAAGCTCTCAGTACAATAATGCTGACTTTTAATATAATTAGCTGTCAAACACATTTAGTTAACATTTATCTCTAAACGGTTCAGCACACATCAGTACAGTCCTGATTAACCCATAATGATATTGATTCTTATTAGTACTTCTTAAAGAGTCTCGCTTTAATTGGCGTACTTCTGGTCATATAGGTCATGGATGAGAGCCCTCTGTACCTACCAAAACATTCCACAACCCTGAAATTGAGCACAAACTGTAAGCATACATTTCTTGTGATCCTCAGAATATAAGAAACACCTAAACGACATAGCATGGAAGGCACACATTTCTTAAAAATGTATATGTCCACCAGATAACATAGTGTAATGTCCTAGAAGATGGTAATATCCACAGTCACAACAACAGAAACCTCAAATCTTTAGTATCATGCTGTTTTGTTAAATGTCCTCATTCCTGTTTGTTGGATTATTTAGATACCCTCACAAATGCTAAAGTAAAGTAGCATCAAACAGCATGGTTATCTGTGAATGAGGAATTTGCAGGAGTATGGAAGAAAGAAGCTGTAATCTAGTTGAAAGTACTAGACCATTGTTTACCTGAACTGACTGGAAAAGTGTTAAAGACCTCAGTCAGGATATCAGGCTGTGATACTCACACCCAGAATTTTTCCTTGTGCAGAGATGACCTTCAAGCTATATATAATTTGTGACTGATTTTAAAAACCAGTTTATGAAATTCATGTCAAAATCTCCAAGCCACGTTCTAGTTAGGTTACAAGGAATATTGAAACTAACTTAACGAGAAAAAAATCTATATATTTGCAAGTTTGTATTATATTTTTCAATATTCCAGTGTTCAAGCCAATTTGAGTGACTGATTTAGGATGTAGCATAAATCATATAAAAACCTTTGATATCATAATGAATGCAAAGTTTGTGTTTTTAAATTTCGTGTTAGGGGGACAGGGGGGCTGTAGCCTGGCATCTCCATGCTTCGGTTTACCAGTGGGCTATGTGCCAAAATTTTGAAGCAGGAATCTCTAAAATAAAAAGCAGGAATGTTGTCCTTTAACAGCAGTGTTTAGAGATTTTGTATTTCAGCCTTGGCTGTTGCTAATATAGAACGTTTCTATTTCAGATACATTTCACATCAACCCTCAGCTTCATCTAATTCTTAGTGAAATGGAAGAAGTCATTGTCTCGCTGAACCAACACAGTATCATGGAGCCAAAGGTACAGCACAACATAAAACACAATGGCCTGCAACAATAAAGAAAGGCTGACTTTGCAAGTTTTGGGTTTTTGCAGCATTGTAGCTGAGGTACCCGTCCTTCTGGTGTATGATGTGTTTTGCTGACTAATTGGTTTCCAGCATTTCCAAGATAATGGAGTGGTAGAAATGTACAAAAGATTTGGGTCCCTGAAGAAGAGAAGAGTGAATTGTCTTGAAAGAATGGGAACCAGTTACACAGTGATGTGACATCATGTCCAAGAATGGCTGTTCTGGAGAGGAATTTTGTGTAATGGAAAGGGCCTGTGTTGATATTTTTTCCAACCCTGCTGTTACCTCAACATTGAGAAAGATCCAGACTGTAAAATATTGTAGAAATGATAACTATATACAATGTAAAGTTCCCAAGCAAAATCCTTGCATCATGATATCAGTTTATTGTTGCTGATTTTAGATGCACATACTGCAAAAACCCAGTGAATTCTGTAGTAAATTTGATCACAAGATTATATCTCATAATGAATTTTTTCTGAACAGTTGCACTTTTGAAACATTTCAGTTTGAGTTACTACACATTTTTCCCAGTGATAAACCAGTGTTTCCACAGTGTATGAAAATTTCCTGTCCAGAAGCCAATCTATAAGTTGGTTGTATGATCATTGTTCTTTTCCATTCAGTCTATGTACCTAAGGATCATGTTTTAATATCTTGTTACTAGTTCAAGTTCTGTAAAGCTGCAGTTTGTAACAGAATAAAAAAGTGACTGGATCATAGAAAATTGAACAGATTAAAGATGGAAGATTTATATTACATTCTCAGTTGAATAAGAAACATGGCTACCAGTGGTGAGTCCTGATCTGAAAGTCAGCTTGAATGGAAGGTTAACTGGAAGGCATTGTTTATCCTTACACTAGACTTAACCTCTATCAGAATTTTCCACAAATTGCAACAAGCAATGTATAAATTATTGCACTTTATGTTTGCAGGTCATAGGCTTTACAGCATATTCTTTACCGAAGAACAACTCTGAAACAATAGGAAAACAGTTTTTCAAGAAAAACAAATCTCTTGTTAATTCCCAGTACACAAACAGCAGACAGGTGAGTGGTGCAACACTTTTTAATTCTGCATGATGTGTCTTCAGCTCTACAAAATATCTCTCTTAGTGTGAGAATTTGAGGTTGTCACAAGCATAACTTTGAAGATTACTATCTTACAGAACATGAAATCATGTAGCCTGGTAGAAATTGAGGAATATATCTCCATCTTCAGGAAATATGAGGACAAAACCCATATTACAAGAGATATTTCAGTTAGCACCTACTGGCTAGGGGATGCATGACTGTGGTTCCATTCCTGGATGGGGGCAGAGATTTTTCTATTTGCTCTCTAGTCCATACCAGATCTGGGGCTCATCTACCTTTCATTTGGTGGTAATATAAACTTTCTTCCAAGGGTAAATCAGATCACTTATGAAGCATATAAACAATCCAGTGCAAAGTTCAGAATGCCTGTAGTAATATCTCCATTTCCCCATACACCTTTATGATCCAGTGATCAATTAAGTGCAGGAATAATTTAGTTTCTATTTTTTTACACATGAGTTGCAGTGTATAATCTTGTGTGTTTAGGGAAACTTTTGTAACTATGGCAAATGAAGTCAGTGAAAATTGAAAAGTGTCACACAAAAAGAATTGTCATGATTTTCTCCTCTACTAAGTAATGAATTAATCCACAAATAGTAAGTTAGTGTAAACTTAACAATGTTAAGAGTTGTTCCACTATTACATTTTATTCCTTGTACTCTAATAGCAAGCATGTATTTTAGTATAATGGATGGCCAAGGAGCTACTCATAAGTCTGAATCAGGTTGACCTACTATAGCTTGTTAAATCCTTCTTTCTTCCCTTAAAGAGGATTCCAAGACTAAAAATATGTTACTAATCGAAAGTATTAAAACAGTATTTCTTATTGATTAATGTAGTTTAATTCAACATAAAACTCTTATTATGATATTATGTGTTCTTCAAATGTGATGTTATTTCATCATGAATTGGCCTCTTTCTGTTACATACAGGTGAGTCACAGGTGCCAGCTGGAGCAAGGGGGATACTTGGTTCTTCCAACAACATTTGAACCAGGACAGGAATCTAGTTTCACTTTGCGTGTCTACTCCAGCAAACCCCTGAAACTTAAGTGAGTTGCAATAGAAAGTAGAGTTTGACAAATCCAAACTCTTAACCTATAACATCAAAGTATTCTTCTTTCTGTCTTCTTCAAAGCCTTCTGCTAACCAGTTGGTAGAGGCAATGTTATCACTTTTATGGCAACAACTTTATGACATATGCATGGTAACATAAATTGCTCAGGGTGAAGGCACAAGTCAAAGTTTAAGTTAGGGGCAATTGTTGGGCTGTTGTGAATTCAGTAAAAAATGTGTAGCAGCCAATATCTTACCCAGTTGAGTGACTGTCAGATTCTCAAGGAGGAGACTGTAGTCAGATTGCTCTATGTATGTCTGCCTGTCTGTCTGTTTCTTTATTCATCTAAGGTGCAATACCAGAGCACTTTCTAGTTACAAGATATCTACAAAATCACATTTATTTATTTATTTATTTAGTATTCCAGAGATCCATCAGAGTGGATATGGAACTTGTCATTACATAGCAATAGGCAGAGTACAGAATAAGTCTAAGCAGTAAGATACATATGACAGCAGTTTGTAAAAGAATACATAGGTAACAGCTCAAGTTTATACAAGTAAGTGTGGT
>Ga0123352_10018553_pt1 | contig 11090 bp, 6 predicted proteins | sample TergutLab28metaG_FD_89700 | JGI IMG/M metagenome (GOLD analysis project Ga0123352, IMG submission 89700) | Labiotermes labralis P1 segment gut microbial communities from Petit-Saut dam, French Guiana - Lab288 P1 | ecosystem: Host-associated > Arthropoda: Insects > Digestive system > Gut ... | reverse complement strand
TTTTACATGTACCGCATCGACCGAACTAAACTCCCGCATGCCACAGCCTTCTGTCAGCAGTGTTCTCTGTATACTACGGGGCCGATACGAATTACGACACGCCCTTCTTCCCCCCCCCCCCCCCTCCGCCTCTTAACTAAACAATGCTCAAAACTCTTACTACAGCCACCACTAGCCGGGTCGCATCTATGCGGAAGTAAAGAAGCAGAAAGACAATTGACTACGAGGTGGAAGGCGCGACTAAACACGACTCAAGGTACACAGACGCGCCGTGGCACCTTGCGAAAAAGAAAAAGTGTTCGTCTCTCCTCTTCAGCAGACAGAACACGTTCGCACAGCACTCTGCGGTGTCACTCTCCACTTTTTACCTTTTTTGTGTGACTTCGGAGATATTTATTTCCGAAAATCCAATTACACAACGAGCAATAACAAATAACCCCGCTGCCACAAGAACATGGTAAGATCTAAGCCATCAATGGGTGAATATTTACTGACTGTAATATCGTGTGAAAACTGTAGCCGTATGTTCAAGGTACAAAACAAAAATTCCTGCCACTGGACTTCTTAAATCAGTTCTTTAAGCTACCCCTGTACAAGCCTGGACAGACCCGGAGAGTTCCTGGAGATAAAGATCCCAGATTTCGAGACAATCGGCATACGAAGGTGGTAAGGCCGACTTTACCCCCAGGAAATATTCCTGGTACTCATTTCTGTTACAGGCTGCGTCAACCCCAGGGCCAGTGTGCGGCTGGAAGGTTTATGTCAATGAAAAATTCCAGTGGTACCACCTGGGATCGAACCCGCGACCTTCCGTCTTGTAGCGCAGTGCCTTAATATACTGCGCCCCTCTTAATTTAGCACAAACAAATTCATGTCCTGACAACCTGAATATGTATTTTAATATTCTCCCATCTCTGTCTCATCTTCCAAACACACTCTTTACAATCATATCGCTCAGGAATGGTATAGTGGCACAATCCAAAAACTGCTCTCTGGCGTTTTTGCCAGTGTTTCTCAACCTTTGTGAGACCGCGGCCCGGTAAATTCTTTTTTCATAAGACGAGGGCCCGGTCCCAACAAATTTACTCGTAAATACCTTTCCATTTTTTTAAGCTCATACATTAAAATAATATAAGTATTTAGAATTAATTATGGCATAATCATAAAGAGTATTAGTATACTTATGTATACGGCGTGGCATGCTGACAAATATAAAATTACTTTTAAATTATTTATCAATCACTGGACTAATGAAATCTTGTAGCACATTGCAGTTTCCTCATGCGAACATCTGGGTCTTAGTTTTTCGACACATTCACGAATATTTTTCTCCTCAGAATACTTCCACCATAAAACATTTATTCATGAAAATTGCTTAGAAAACTAAAATGACAAATCCCAAGAGAACCTCTCGCGGTCCGGTATAATTGATGCCAGGACCCGGTACCGGGCCGCGGCTCGGCGGTTGAGAAACACTGGTTTATAGTACGATTGTACTCAAAAGTATATAACTACATTCAACAATAGTGGCATCTAGCGGGGTATGTTTTGAGGAGGAAGTATGCCGGTATTGCCGGATGTAGTTGTTATACTTTTCAGTTCAATTATAGTATTAACTCCGAATGACAATATTTTACTTGCGCCAGTACTGTTGTATTCAGTGAACGATATGTACCGTATACATGCACCGATGTTTCTGGGCAACAAGTCGCCCCCCTCTTCAGGGCAGAAGTTAAGAAAAGACAATGCATAGTTCACACAGGCAGGCAGTCCCAGGCACCAACAGGACGGGCAGAACAAGTTAGGGCCCGGTCCGCGATAACAGGGGCGATGAACAGGGAATGTGTGGAGGCAGCAGATTCCTCGGAAATGTCTACACCACAAATCACTGTCACGGTATGCAATAACCCAAACGCAAGGTGAACACCAAGACGGAATCGCTGTGATAGCTTAAAATTGTTTATAACCTCTACACATATCTGTGGGAGCTGCAACAGTTGCCAAGTTCCCTGGCATGTTAATTCCCTCATTCCATGTTTGATTTACGCCCATTACCTACATAAACATTTTTCTTCCCACTCTGTTTTCAAACGCAATATCCTTCTTTCCGAGTCAAATATGTAACACAGTAAAGTATATAAACATACCTCGTACGTTTTGAAAATAACAACTAATGACAGTTCCTCAACCTAATACGCAAAACATGTAACTAACAACGTTAAAAGGGAAATCTTACGCGTTTGCAGTAACATGACGTATGTGTTAACAAAGCTGAATCGACATCTGAATCCTTTAAGACATTTCGGAAGCCTCCGTGGACGCGGAAACAACATCAGATGGTATACAGGGGCACCAAAAACAAGGAAAACGCCCCAGGCGGGAGTCAAACTCCCGATCCCAGCATTCACCAATACGCTCCATCAGGACGACGTGATACAGTATTAACTGAACTGCATGTGATTAATGCACATGAAGTTCTTTATGCAGCGCACATGAAGAGTTGTGTACACGGTGGAAGGAACGGGACTGTCTGCAGAGCGCAAAGAATTGTGCAACAGAGTACAGAACTGAACTACAGGTCAGTCACACTTGCTCAGTTATGTAGACAGCGTACAGGGATATGTAAAGAACACGCACGCACACACACGCACGTATGTGTACATAATATAAATGATTTTTATATAAAACACACGTAATTGGACGCATGCACAGAAAACTTTGTGGATGTACATATTCTGTATATTTAATTAAGCCATAGTAATTTGATGGTTGATACTAACAGTGGTGTTGTAATATACAAGATTTGATAAACCAATTCCGCTGATTCTACCTCACATCTCTGTATTCGCATTCCATTTCATATCCTGAAATATTTTCTGCCGTCACTCCTTAACTGTATGTCAAATACTGCCTCTTACAGTTGTTTTGATCATACCGCTCAAATAAAACTGACAAGACACACGAATGACCAATCTTCAGTGAATATTGTTGTCACAAATTACCATCTCCAGAAATCACAACTGTTGGTATTAAATGGCCCAATATCCTTCTACCTGACTTCCTTTCTCATGCGGTTTTAATTAAAAACTAAGAAACCCACACACAGTTTTGCGCGAACCGCAACCACCCATGTTCACATACCCAACCATCTGGCAAATATAACAAACGTCTCATCTCCGTTACCTTCTATCAGGCAGCGTTATCTGGCAACACAAAACGCCATCACGCTGAATTAATGATATGATGAACGATGTTTGACCCCACATGTGTAGGTTTATAAAGATCGTGCTGCAACGCACCTAACAGCTGATAGCCCTGTCTGATAACTCCATGAACCGTGTCGTCCAGTCATCTGTTCATTCAACCTTCTTCAATTCACAACCACGAATGTAACTTTCTACTGAACCCATTCAGCTTTTCCAAAAGCTTTCTCAACACACCGCTTTCAAATCAGTAATAAGTTCCACATCGCCGAAGGTCATTTCCGAGCAACTACGCTTATGAGCCTACACATAAACCACACACAGAAAACCACACACACACACACAAAGTTAAATCGTTAATTCTTTAAGTTCCATAAAGTTTAAATTAAAAGGCAGTATGAACGAATGTGTGTATAAGGGTACAATGCAAATCCCGCATACTATACGTGTACATCCTCAAGAATGAATATAAATGTTACCATCACGGCTCGGTAAGCCCTAACCGTCAGACTACCAGCCCCAACAGACCTGCATGTGTCTGATCTAAATGTGCAAATCCCAAATGTGTATTATTACTTATTACCCGTAGAGATTCTTGCCTTTTCAAAGCCTGTATTTAATTCAAACGATGGTGTATTGCAACAGTTTGACCGACGTTTCGACGTCAGTCCCTCTTCGTTGGTACAAGTAACCGCAACCTTTCAAACACTGAATGTCTCTCGCGCGCGTGTGTAGGGAGGAGAAGTCTCTAACACAAGCTCATTTCCTCCACAGTAAGATACCTCATCCTTCTCTTCCACCTGAAGACGGAGACATCCACTCTGCTGTATCAGTACACCTAGGGCGAAGGGCGCTGTCCGAACTTCCGTCAACTTTGTGTGTAATATATAGCCTGTGCTTTCAGGGTTCGACTGCATCATTCAACACAAGGCTAAACTCCCGAAGGTGAAGTAATACGCTACGTACTTTACCCACACTGACGCCAAAAATCTTCGGACAGCATTTTACTGTAAAACGTAGCCTTTCAACGCTGTCTGAAAATACCTATCGACGTTGACCAGCTGAATGTGAACAAGAAAACTAGAGACTATAGGTAGACATACAAACATGTGAAAGTAAAGTGATCCCGTAACAGGCCCGGCGTGGCCCAGAGGGTGGGTAGAGGTATAGCTCTACTCTTCCATGACCGCGGCACTAGAAGGGGGTGAGTGGTCAGCAGGACGCCCCGGCCGCACTTTACCCCCGGGAAAAACCCGGTACCCATTTTACAGGAGTCTGGGTGGACTCGAGGGCCGGTCTGGACGGGCGGAAAATCTCGTCCCCACCGGGATTCGATCCCGGACCATCCAAGCCCGTACCAGTCGCTATACCGACTGAGCTACCCGGCCCACAGTGGAGCCTCTCGCATCCCCAAAGACCAATATCGCCACCTCCGAGGGCATTGGAGAAGGAGAAGGGACGTGAATTCCGACAACACCAAGCACTTAGTAATGCAATTCCCCTTACTCTGACGCCGACTTAATGTTGCCAGTAATGCACTTTATACCTGCGTGATGTTTTTAGATTAATAAACGGATTTCGCCAATTTAGCACAGCGGTAAAGCAACAGATTCCGGAGGCATTAAGCACTGACTCGACCCACGATCATTAAACTCACGCAGGAACTGCAACTAAGTAAACAGGAAGAAGATGCTACATTCAGCCGTTTGTATGGTTGGCACCAATCGATTTAATAAATTCGAACACGCTACTGGCCTAATTATATGATGAACGCAGTGCTAAATGTGGGAAAACGATGTCTTCGATGTGCCTTGAAAGCAACTGCAATTACCAAAAGCCGCCCAGAGAAGAGTCTTGGAAATGCAATCAGAACTGGGCATCATTTTCTCGCCAACTTTCATAAACAATCTAGCAAGACTTTCTCGTCATTAAAAATCTTTTCTTTTTCTAATACCGTAACAGACTTTATACCTACTATATAAGTAAACATGGAAATTAAAACGCAATTGGAGAATGTCAAGCATTTAGGGCGCGCCTGGAAAGAAGAAAGCATGCACGAAATTCCAGTTAAACTACTGCGACAAGACACACACACACACTTAGTGAACGGGATGTTATGACTTTCGAAAAATAAAATACACAGGCGTGTAAATCATGCATAGAAGGGCAAACAGAAGTCAAAAATAGCCTCGAATAAAGTGACATGTTCATTACATTGTTATGGCTTTGGATTCCTTCTCCGAGGCCATTCACTGCCAATTTGCAACCACAAAAAGTTCTCAAGAACAAGAATGTCTCATTTTTTTACACGTTATAGACAAAGGCATGCTGAATCGAGAAATAAAAATAAAATTTCAATTAAGAAATGCACGCTGCTTCTAGCACCGAAAGTTTCTAGAAACATGCATGTAATTCACTAATTGGAAGCATATAAAATTCGCTGTTAAATATTCGGTTTACAATGTAGGAGTACAGATACAACAGTGAGCGAGGTTAACAAGAGCGTACTGTGTGTACATGCGGTAGTAACAAAGCAAGGTTCTATTTTATTTCATCGTTATTAATTGGCTGTTGTTAATTAACGAAAGATTTATCAATAATTCTAGTAGAAGTCTTCAGGTTCAGGCATATTTTAAGTAGAAGTACACCCAGACCACACACACACACACACACACACACACACATATATATATATATATATATGGCGTACGCCTACATAATTACTATGGTCACATGCATTCACACGCAGACATATACATACATACGTACACACACCACACACACAGATATACGTACGTACATGCATAAATACATACACACACATATACATACATACACACATACGTACGTACATACATACACACACACACATATAAATACACAAATACATACACACATACATATGGCGTACGCCTACATTATTATGGTCACATACATCCACACGCACACTTGTTGTACGTCAAGATGACGAACTGTAAAGCTGCAGGGTATATCGCAGCAGTGTAAGCAGACCTGCATTAAACAAAGAACCTGAAGACAGGACACATCCTGTTAGGACGATACCTCAGAATCAAAGTGCGGTTGACCCTGTGTCTCAGATGAAAGAGACAAATAATTCCAATAGAATTTTGACATAAAATTCCCTTTCAGGGGACAGAAAGAAATGAGAGGATAACGCTTAAATTCTTATTTGAGAGATGGTCTGTGAGTACAGGAGCTGAACTGGAATGAACCGCGAGGACAGAACCTGAACCGGAATGAAAAAAGGACAGGACCTGAACTGAACTGAACAATGAGGACAGGACCTGAAACGGTCTCAACCATGAGGACAGGAGCAGAACTGGACTGAGCCATGATCTTGACCAAATGCAACAGTATGGTACTAGAACAGCTGAACCTTCGGAATCTGTAGTTACATTCTCAATTTGTGTTTGTATTGACGAAGTCAGTACACCACAGCGTCCGCATATTCTTAGCGTAGGCAACATAAATCTATTACGAAGTGACGTGTTTAAAAAAAGAAACTGGAGCACAGGTCACAGCTAAACAATGCATTCAAACCCTCATGTTGGTGCACACTGTAAAGTGATACAACAGACCTCCTACGCGACCAAAAAAAAAAAATGAAAGCAGACATGGCTATTAGGAAGTATCGTACATCTCAGGGACGGTACGGAGAAAGTGGAAAGATGACTTCCCAGGGAAAGACAAAGTGCTAGCAGAAAACCTGCTCCAGGGTCACTACGTCCATCGCATAATGCAAATATCATAACGAAAAAGAACCCAATATAAATAGTTGCCAAGTTTTCTCGGCCACTCAATGCGAATTCCAGATCACACAGTTAAGAGTGCTGCCCAAAAAGGTTTTGCATCACGTTCCACACTTCAGTCAAAATCCACATGCAATGTCTGCAATTTTTTCTGCATTTAATTTTGAATGTCAAGTTCACTACTGCATCGTCACGGACCGATATGTTTAATCGTGCATGCGCAGGGGGTCGTCAAAATGGCGTGGTATGGCGGTTCGTGTTACTGAATTTCTTGTGGCAGAGAAGGATCGTTTTTCTACATCCACCATACAGCCCAGATCTTGCTCCCTCAGATTTTCACCTTCATGCAACCCTCAAAAATGCCATCCGTGGGAACAGGTTTGGGAATAATGACGATGTCTTGAAGAAATGACGAAGTGGCTAAGATAACGAAAATCAAGCTGATAAAAGAAGGGGACAAACGTTCTTGTTTCTCGTTGGCGCAAGGCTGTTGAAGCTGATCGAGAGTATGTAGAAAAATGAGGCTTGTAATACATCCCTCTATTTATCCTAATAATGCGTTCAAAGAATCATATAACAAATTAGCAGCATTAAAAATTGTGTTGCAAAACTTCTGGGCAACCTTCGCATGTTCAAAGTACAAACGATTTGTTTTAAAAGTACGTAACTCATTACTAGCCGCGGTATTGTTACGGCAGTCCACAGCCACTTCCTCCAACATCGTTCCCAGCTTGTCGCTAAAATTCAATATCACATTAACTCTACGCCACATAAGCTCTGCAGATAACACATCTCTGTTAAATAACCACACTTTCAGCTACTTCGGTATGTCGGAACGGAAGTTGACACCTTCATTTATAAAATACAACGGCGAAGCAGCAGAATAGGAATCAAGGTACACATCGTGATCAACTAATGATAGACATACGAGAGAAGGCCAGGCACTCAGATGTTATGTACAGGTAGGATTGATTACCAATACACACACGAGATGAGAGTGATTTGCGGACCTGTAAATACTATTTGACGTGTTGTCGGGTCACGCACAAAATAACTTCCGCGAGTAGACCGCTAGATTCACGATTAGTCACACCAGGATTCTGGATTGGCGCTCAACACAGGTTCACCAAGTGTGGTGCAGTAAATGAGGAAAGACGAAGACAACAGAAGAAGCTGTGTAGAGCTTTTCGTGCTAAATCCGTCAGATTGTTGTTACCAACCAAAAGGACGAAGACCCTTGGGGAGACCCTACAAATGTTGGTAAGAGGGCGTAGCAGACCATTAGCCCCAAGACGTGAAAAACAAAAAAGGATGATGATGATGTAAATGCATTATTGCAAGACAGGCTTAAAAACAGTTCATAGCACAAACGGAATGATTATTCCTTCTAACAATGTTCTTTTTTTTTTATTATGTTTCGAAAACTGAGCCCGTTTTAGTCTTCAAGTGGATAATATGAGAAAGAGGGGTCCTAATCTGGTAGGTCCGTTAGATACAGCTGGCATTTTATTTAACGACGCTGTCAACTGCTAAAAGTTGGTTGAAGCACTACGCTACAAGCCGGAAGGTCGCGGGTTCTATTCCTGATGGTGCCATTGGAATTTTTCATTGACATAATCCTTCCGGCCGCTCTATGGCCCTGGGGTCGACCTACTCTCTAACAGAAATGAGTACCAGGTATATTTCCTGGAGGGTAAAGGCGGTTGGTGCGTAGGGCTGACAACCTTACCATCTTCATGTGTCGACTGTCTTGAAATCTGGGAGCCTCAAACTCCTGGAACCCTCGCGGCCTGTCCAGGCCTGCGCACAGGGATTGCTCTATATTTCACCTGCTAAGATTACACAGCTTCGACAGTAGAGGAATGATGGTGTGCGCTTCTGGTATGATACTGACAAGGAAAAACCAAAATATTCGGAGAATGGCTTGTCCCGTGCCACCTCGTCCACCGCAAAGCCCATATTGACGGGCTTGTGACCCAGGCCGCGCCTCCTCAGTGATAAGCCGGCGACTAACTGCTTAAGCCACTGATAGTGATGTCTAGATCTTTCTCAGGGGCCCACCAGAATTATGATTCTTCTCCTTCTTTTTCATGTTATCACAAAACTTCCCATATTTTCGAAACGCCGTGTTTTAAAGAAAGAGCAAAGCGATGGACTACGTCCGAAACAATAGTGAAGTATACAGTAATAGTAACATCGTCAGAATCGTTAATAAAATTGGCGTACAAACAAGCTGTAACTTCGCTGTAGCAAAAAGACGCATTACTCTAGCACAAAAAACATCGTATCTTTTTTACAGCAAGAGAAACACATTGACGTCATGCCTATATTTATATTACGTTGAAATTGTCTGAACACTACCTACGTCACAAATTCAACTCTTATGAAATTTAATGTTCGTAGAGCGGAAAGCCTGTGCATAGGGACCATATGAGGTTGGAGTGAGTCACTTCGTATCACATATTACAGCCAAGCAGCACAGCCGTATTTTTGCTGACTGCACTGTACGTATATATTCCGACATCTGCACAAGCAGCGCTCGAGTTGCAGATTATGCCAGAACTTGGGACTGCAAACAGAAAACAGGCTTGCAAAACAAAATTCAGACATAATTTACTTGTGACTACCTTCTGTCTCTTTTGAGTTCAATTGTTTACAGACTTTTGTCCGAACATTCCACTTATCGGATGGACAGGCAGCGCTCCATGCTTGTAGAGCGTGAGGTTTAGTTATTGGGAAGGCCTCAGTTGGTCCTTGAAATTCATAGTGGTCAGAAAAAGTACTTAAAATACGTTGCGAATTTCTTTATTACTCACTGAATTTACAAAACCTGTTTCAAACGAGATCCTCCATGTTCAATGCGCAATTCAACGCTGCGATACCCTTTTGCAAATGAATGGCGTGAAGGTGTACCGCAATAAGAATGACAACTACAGTGTTATCGGCTAAATCACTTTTGGCCCACTCTGTATATAAAACGCCTCTTACAACAAACCAATAACAAATCCTTGCAAGAAAAACTTCTCATCCTCCTCCTTCTTCTTCTTCTTCTCCTCCTCCTTTTTCTCCTTCTTCTTCTTCTCCTCCTCCTCCTCCTTTTCTTCCTCCTCCTCCTCCTCACAATCATAATATCAAATTCCTAGAAAGCGAATACTAAAAAGACACACTACTCGTACCTTTGCCAACTTAATTTTCCTCACTTTAATCAAACTACATTCACCACCGGAAAAAAAAATTACTGATTGATGTTTACTTTGGATTACTGCATTTCTATTACAAAAATGAGAAGGCCGCCTATTCTAAAAATAAAGCCTCTAAACTCTGAAGAGTGAAACATTTTGTATTGAAATCGAACAACAAAACAAAGCCGAAAGCTTATCTGATTAGTTGTGGCTTTCCGAGGCTATTTATATTTCCTCACGGCAGGTCTTGTTTTGTTTTCAAGTTACTACAGAATATAAACCCTTGCGAGGCTCCGCACCTGAAGAAGAATTTCAACTAAAATGTCAAATTCGTGGTTGAGCGTAAGCGTACGTACGTGGAAGTTCCAGATGTTGATGCAGGAATTCCTCAAGCAGAAGCACACGCATCCCTACCAGTAAGAGGCGAGTAATGCCTGTAGCATGACTGCTGCTAGCCACAGCAAACGTGTTTGTCCACCGACACTAAAAATTGGCGGTTATTTTATACGTAACTGCGTGAAAAATTCAGGAAGCTCTTTCACTGAAAAGGAGACGGTACACAAACAGTTGTTATGTCACGCATATACCTCAGTACTTACCGTGCGTTCTTCTGATACAGTCAGAATCGTGAAGTACCGTGCGAAAATTTATCGCCACAAAAACGAGGATTTATAAAACTTACAAACTAACTCTGGGCATGTATATTTTTAATGTTTTGTTGACCGTGTATCGTGACATATCCGTACAATAAGAACCAACAGGATGTACTGTTTACTTTCTATTTATTTCAATAATCAACCTCTACATGTTTCGAGCTGGCTTACTGCTCATCATCAGGAGGTAAAGGTAAAGTGTTCCCGTTACAGGCCCGGTGTGGCCCAGACGGTGGGTAGAGGTATAGCTCTACTCTTCCATGACCGCGGCACTAGAAGGGG
>Ga0123352_10018550_pt1 | contig 11090 bp, 5 predicted proteins | sample TergutLab28metaG_FD_89700 | JGI IMG/M metagenome (GOLD analysis project Ga0123352, IMG submission 89700) | Labiotermes labralis P1 segment gut microbial communities from Petit-Saut dam, French Guiana - Lab288 P1 | ecosystem: Host-associated > Arthropoda: Insects > Digestive system > Gut ... | reverse complement strand
TGTGCTTGTTTTAAGAATTCTTGTTGCCATAACTTTCCCCCCCCCCGCCCCCAGTACAACTATATGTTCTGCACAGGTACATCGTTATCTCTTACTGACATCCTGTAATTTTGCTGAAGTTTCTGTTCGCTGCTAATCGCAACACTTTGGCTAATGTCAAGATTATCCGGCGAATATCCGAAATATGTCTGCTGAATGGTGATTTCAACCTTGGCCAGTCCTCAGCCGTAACATATTGCCTACATCACGAGGAAATTTTTCTAATTCGACTGAAAACCCACACCGATAGCGTATTATTATTGTTATTATTATTCATGGTTATAATTTTTATGTAAAAAATTTACAATTATACTCCTGAAACAAACCATGTTTCTAGAGTATACAGCGTTGCAACTGCAGCAGAACTCCACTTATCCGGACGCTGGTTATCCGGATCGCCAATTATCCAGATCAGCTTGGCCCTTCGGGTTAATTTATCGAGAATTCTACAGAACTAACTTGCCTTGAAATTACCGCTTATTGCATCAAGTACAGTACAGTGCTATGGCTTATAGAACTTCAAATCAGGCGTGGTCGAAAGGTTCAGAAGGAGGTACATACTGTAAATAGTAACAGTTGAACTTCTAACTGCTAATGTAGCCTATTTTCAAAGAAAAATCCAATTATCCGAACTTTCCGCATATCCGGATGGCTTGCCGTCCCAAAGAACCGGATAAGTGGAGTTCAACTGCACTCTGTGGTTACAATTTATGGTACATGTAATGCTATTTACCAAGTTCAACGTTTTGTACGTTTACGTAAGTACTGTCCAAAGTATGCAGTATTGAATGTATACCTGTGTGGACTATTACCAAGGCGGACGGTGTATCAGTGACGCTCTGGGTTTATACGCACATGGTACCGGGATCCGTCACCGGCTGATAATCATATTTTCAAGGACTCTGATCCCGTAGTCTGTTCGACTCGTATATTATACACAGTAGCAACTCCTGCATTCCTGGAAACAAGCAATCCTGCTTGTCCCTAGGGATTTCATTTAGCACCTCTTACGAACACTCTCGCACAGCAGTCCGCAACAGATCGCTACTGTTCATAATCATCCACCACTCGGCAAGCTAAAGACTTGACAAATCAAGAAACAAATAGGAGTATGCAGTTCTGAAGGAAGTTCCATGAAAGCCAGAGCACACTCTTTCTTGTGTATTGTTTATACGTGAAGAATTCTAATGCAAACAAAAACATGTAGTAAATTTGCTTCAGAGTGTAGTAGGGGGAAGGGCACTCATGTACAGTACACAAATCGCCTTTAATTTACAAACGCACCTCTGAACCTACAGCTCACACGAATACTAGAACCACCGAGGTCACAAAGTGTAGTGCCCACCTAGACCAACTATATTTTTAGTTACAGCATTTGTTGTATTGCCTTCGTAATTTGTGATAACAATACACGTTACTACAGCTGACGGTAATAAACGTTTTACGAGTCACAGGTTGTGAGACACACGTATAAACAATTTCGGAATCTGTAATCAGCCAATAAAAAATCACGTTTCCTATTGCCTTGGACGAGTGAAAACGAAACAACATGCGCGTCTCTATATACGAGAGTTTGTGGCCGTATTAAGGCGAAATATATCGCCAGACTGGAAACATGTTCCATTGGCATTCCAGCAACACATGGCTGTCAAATTGCCCCATACACGTGGTATGGAAATAAGGGAGATTATACACAACTCGGGCCTTCTGTCCTTCTCCAACAACAACTTAAACTTAAACTTCATGCTGTGCACTTATTTTCGAAAAACGAGGCACTAAAGCCCGAGCCATGACATTACTTTCTAGGGTATTTTTTCACTACGCCGGCAACTGCCAATATTCCGTAGTGTCGGTGGTAGACGAATAAAATATGAATAAGGAACAATGGTGAAGTCACACTGGTAGGGGAAAACGGAAGCATTTGGGAAAAACCTTTCCAGAGTCACGTTCTCCACCACAAATCCCATAAGGACTACGCGGGACTGAAACCAGGCTTCGGCCGTGACAGGTCGGTGACTATACGTGTGAACCATACAATCACGTAATGTGGAACGAATGCCACTGCCCAATGCTAGAAGACCGGATGGTAACCATGCAAAAAGTACACTCGGTGTGGATGAAATGCCACTAGAAAGATTTACGTTAAATCAACTTACGCTCTTGTTTAATTACGGACTGGCCGGCTCGGTGTGGTGACGGACACGTACAACCATTGCCGTTAAACGGCCTTCATAACCATTCACCAATATACAAAATTTATTAATCGGGTTTCAAGTCAACAATGTCTAAGCGCGTTGTTCAACTTAAAAAGTTACTGAGCGCATTGGTGTAGCTATAATGCTAAGGACTTGGAATTCGAGAAATGGCCGGATCCAGTCTCGGCTCGGACACCAGCAATCTCGATATACTTCGTGGTTGTCCTCAGTCTCTCTCCAGATAAATTCCAGGATTTAAAAAAAAAACAGTCGTGACTGAGACTTTTTAATAAAAGTTGCTGCAATTCTGTCCCTTGCGGCTAAAATGAGATTATGGACTACGAAGAAAGACACTTGGCAGTAAGTGCGACGTTACTACAAGCACAACCAGGGCGCTTACGGCCATCCCATAGAGTTGCAGGCATGCTTCCAGCAGTAGCAAGGTTACTCAGCTACCCCAAGACCGCCCGGAAGGCGATCAATTCCAACTGTGCTTTAACTCTTACAAGACTGACGTTCATATAAAGTACACACAAAAATTCAGTTCCTTCCTCACAGAGAACACAAAACTACCAGTCAATATTGTTTAAGGAAATAGTCAGTGTTCATTCCGAGAGTCATACTAAACATACAACTCCAGTGTGGCGGGAAAATGGAGAATTTCGTAATGATGCAACAATTGGTATATATATATAGCACCGGGATTTCAATGGTTAACAAATCAACAATAGTTTTTTTATACGAGCTTTTACATTTCAGCGATTGTCAGCGGGTACGTAATCCACGTCGGTCCAACACGCAAGATGTTACCGTTAATTACAGCAGTCTAGATTAAACAAAAAGTATACAACATGTAATAATGAAAGCCCCCCCCCCCCGGTCCTACAGCCCATTCATCAAGGCCAACTGACTGGGGGCTCCACATAGACTGTCACAGTTCCGGGTCGCAACTCCCACATCACTAGCAAACGGCCATTCGTAAAAGTGCCATGTATTGAAGAAGGTGGAGGCAAGAGAGTTCAAAGTTCGCGTCTTATAAAAATGCTCATGTCACTTAGAATCACAGTCGCTGTATTTACGGCATGGAACATGGGGAACGATACAAACATACTAAGGCAGAGTATAAACTTTTATTACGTATGTCTCTCTCTCGACCGTTCTGTCCTTTAAGTTGCTACTATTGCTGAGCCCAAAGGATTTCATCTGCATGCCGGGAAGGCCAAAGGCGGAAAATCCACATTACTGTGTCATGGCTTGCAGCGATTGGAAACGGCGACTGCAGTGTGCGCACTAACCTCCGACTAAGGCACTCCTCAAACCACGCGGCATCTGGAATCGCCTTGTATGTCCGCGGGGCACAATGTATGCGTGTTCTCCGGTAAATACTCTAAAACGAGTTCAAACTAATTTAGTACGCCGATACTGGCTTAAGATCGGCATGTGCCATCGGCTTGTAGACTACATACGACGTGTGGCAATTAGAGAAAGATATCAGTTTCAAGTAAGTAAGTCAGTCCCGTTACAGGCCTGGAGTGGCCCAGAGGGTTCCAGGAAGTTAAAGTCCCCAGATTTCGTGACAACGGTACAGGATGGTGGTAGGTTGTCAGCCTTACGCACCGGCCGCCTTTACCCCCAGGAAATACTCCTGGTACTCATTTCTGTTAGAGGCTGAGTCGACCCCAGAATCATAGTGCGATCGGAAGGATTTTCTGTCAATGAAAAATCCACTGACACCAGCTGGGATCGAACCAGCGACCTTCCGATTTGTAGCACAGCACCTTAACCACTGTGCTACCGCGGTCCCCTATCAGTTTCAAAAAATATTTTTAATAAAATAATCGTATCTACATGTTGCCCCCTTTCAAGGTACATAATTTACATAGGAAGCCACACGCCGATCCATACGAGCCTTCCAGACATCGAGCATCCCCTGAAATTTTGTGAGTGTGCTTCAAGTCTGCTGCCTTCTTCATGCACCTCACGTACCAAAATCCATGTTTCGGCGGCAGTTTGCATCATTGTCACACAAAAATTGACGTTTACTCGCTACCCCGACCTTACAGCCTTTTCTGCAGCTAAGACTCAGTTCGTTGAAAACTGGGTTCTTCTGGGCTCTTACGCGGCGAGTAGTGGTAATTCCATGCCGACGTTTCGGGACAGCCTGTCGGTCCCATCTTCAAGGGTAAAAAATCCGGTCAATTTCCTTTCTTCTTGGATTCTTGAACTTTGACGATAGGATCGACAGGTTTTCCCGAATATTCGGTAAGGGATTACCACCACTCGTTGCGTAAGAGCCCAGAAGAACGCAGTTCTCATGTAATTCGCAGCGGAAACCTGAAATCACGCAATAAGTTCGTTGTTCATCTGACGACAGTGTATCAACTATTTTCCTTACGTAAGTGTTGGACGAAATGGGAGAATAATTCTGTACAATGTACATCCTCTAACCTATGACGCAGAATCAACTACCAAGACTGAATTCTGCACATATATGATAAGTCGGCAAGGATATGGAGAGGTTGCAAGCTACGTGAAGGTGCAGTCCATTCCGTGCCCTAGAGGAGTAAAGGAAGACAATGACAAAAGCATCTACTCACTATGTCACCATCCAAAATACAAACTAGACATCACCAGAATATGAGTCCATTGCACACCCTTTCGGTGAAATTGATTGGACAGTGGTTGCAGGCTATCTGCTTAGCAGAACTGAAGTAAATCATGCAAATGGGATAGTTGGTGCTGTGGTAGAGATTCGAACCGGGTACGAAACACAAGCACTCCTATGTGTTAACTCGTTTGGTAAAAAGTACAAATATCAGCACTTTTATTCATTGCCGATACAAATACTGATCGCACCTCTGAAGGTACGTTTGTTACTGCTTCCTTCCACGTAAAAAAGACATTACTGTTCTACCCACACGACAGCCACAGTACAACGCTGGCTGTGCACGGCTCAGCTTTTCAATTTGGAAGATTAACTCCCACATTCCTGTATATGAGTGCTAATAAATTATCATACATCACGACGAATTACTGTTGACATGAGAGAGGATGGGATGGGAAGTACACTCGATGTTTTATCTTCCTCGTAACTTACGAAATCCCCATATCTACTGCGGACTGGAGTCTACAAGACGGACTTGGCCCAAAAATTCGGTCCACGAATGTCGAATTTATGTGAGACAGAAACATGTGCTTTGTTTAATGATGCTAGTGCATAGTAGTAATGAACACAGAACCAACTGTCAAGAGATCTTTATTAACAGACTATCAACGTAACTAGTCAATCCCGGTGGCCGTGCGGTCTAAGTCGAAGGTCTGGGGAGGCTCCCTTGCTCGGATCGCGGGTTCGAATCCAGCTGAGGGCATGGACGTTGTCTCTTGTGTTTGTGTTGTGTTGTGTTGAGTAGGTAGCGGCCTCTGCGACGAGCTGACCATTTATTCACAGGAGTCCTACCGGGGATGTCTGTGGATGATATGCAAACCTCGAAAATCAGGCGACCTAGGCCCGAGCTGGGATGTTGTGCCACAGAAAAAATCAACGAACTTTTACAAATCAATCAGATTTTCTAAAGGACAATATTGTGACCGCATGCACGGTGCCGGGCGTCTCTCCACCGCACTGTCGCACTGTATGCATTCCACTTCGTCTCTCACGCCCGCACCAGCTTCTATTATTCGCTGTGAATTACAAGGCTTACGTACATCTTACCGTTACTGAACGAACGCTCGTATAGGACGCCATGCAACCCCAGAAGTTTCCCAATCCGGGTGACCGAATTAGTCATGCAATCACTCCAACACGTCTTCCCGGGCAGCTGATTTTCGTTTAAGTAACCCGTAATCTCTCTCCCAAAATGTGGAGTTGCTCCATCATGTGTTCACACTAGTTCCCTTGGTGCAAAAAGCAACAGTTCACGCCACGAAGAAACCCCGTACACGTCTCTCGACAAAATGTTTTCCAAGCAGGTAATTTCTCAGTAGTCCACAACTCGCGTTTGCCGAAAATATCTGCAGCACATTACACTGTCCTACTTATTTCATGTGGATTTTGCTGCCCCCCCCAAGTGTGAGAACTACTTTCACTGCTAGCACGTGTAAAACGTGCCCCAACCGTGACCAGTGGCAGGATGCATTTGGAGCCTAGACTGCAGCCATTCACATAATTCCACACGGATGACGTAGCATGCCCGCCAAAATGCTTTGTACTCTTTGGAGGTAATACGGGTAAAAATCATAATCGTTTAAATCATCCGCACTTTTATCGTCGGTGCCATACCAGTTTTCACAAAAATGCTGATTGCACGTGTACGTAGGCTTCGTTACACTACAACTACACGCACAATACCATCTCCTCCACACACGGTAACCAAGTTCTGCCTTCGGTCGTGCGAAGGATATCATCTCCAACACTATTCTGTGTACATCCTGTATGTATGCTTACTTGAAATTTCCGTGTAACCTTGGGAAAACGGAAATTTATATTTATAAGAATGTCATAAACATAAGCACTTCTATTGTTTCACTGCAGTTCGGAGCGGGCGCTATCGCTAGTAAAGTTACTACTGAAGTTGTCTAATGGATGGGGTGGATGAACAGGAGACACTGGAACATTTTCGTGTGCATATTAAGGAACCCCGTCAAAGTAGGCAGACAAGCTTGTGCTACTGTGTTGCGGGATAACCCCACTACCAGGCACTAATTTAGTGCCTGTAATGAGTGTAGAAAGGATGACACAGAAGTGTAAGAAAAAGGTAAGAATATCCAGAAACGAAGCGCAATCTGTAAATACCTCCAACAATTCTACGCATTAACGTAGTCCAGTAACACACTGTGACAACGGAGATGAGCCACTCTGAGTCTCACACAGTAGAACTCACAAGAGCGTGAACTGAACCAATCACTTTCGCACGAATGATGAAAATTTAAAAATCAGTAAAGTGTGATGACTGGAGATAAAACAAACTTGGCACATGTATCTTTTCCTCCACGATTCCTTGCCCGCAGGCTACGGGAATGTTGTGTTCAAAATAAAACCCACACAACAAATTCACTAGGGTGGAAAGGTGTACTCCGTTGTGGAGTACACAGATTCCCAGTGGGCTCTCGGTAATCTTGCAAACTTCAAAGGTTTACGTACGAATCTATCACAAGTGATTACCACCAACGGAATGAAATCTACGCTTCGTAGGCACACCACCTTCTACTTGACAATCAACACCAAAGATAAAGTAGTCCCGTTTTCACTATGATGGCATGTGGGGGTGGAGGTATAGCTCCACTTATTCTCAACCTCCGCACCAGACAGAAACGACTGGTTTGCTTCATTTCGTGGCCGCTTTACCCCCGGAAACCATTACATAGGAGGCTGGGTACAACCCACAGCCAAGATGGACACTTAGAGGCAGAGGAAAATCTCTTGCCCTTGCGGACAATCGATCAATGATTCCTCCGTTTTACAGCCCGTAGCCTAATCACTACACTTACAACGCTGTCCCTGCTCTGTGTTACATGTACAGACGAAATATCTTTCCTTTCAGTTCCCCAAATATAATACATGTTGCCAATGAAGACTACCGCGTTAATATAATACTGCGTTTAAGTGTTTCAGACCTACTCAGTTTACGCACTTTGAATCGTGTTTAATAAATCTGATATAATACTCAGTATGAGTTATGTAGTCACGGTCAAAGACGATGAGGTACAAAGGCAATGCAGCACGGACAAGAGTGGGTTTCAGTCAAAAATACTCAACAGTATGAATACGAAGAAAAGCAGCGATATCATTCAAAATTTTACATTAAACGGGAAGACAGCATTAAAACTCAGAGGCGCAATGTATGATGTGTCGACTAATTATATCCCTCAAGATAAGCACGACATGTGAACACGGTAATGAACCCTCGGGTTCCATACAAGCCTGGGAATTTCTTGACTGAGCGACTGTCACCGTATCAGGAACTTCGTTCCATTAGGTTACGAAATTGGCGGCTATAGTGGATCGACAACAAACAGTACGAAATTCTTGTAACAAATTTGTTTACTCGTATTAAATGTAATCAAAATTGTTACGTCATTGCGTAATCCCTGCAAACCAAACAACAAACGAAACACGACCCAAAACCGTGATTATCCAAGAAACGTTTACATTTTTGGGCGGATCTTATGACAACGCTGTTCAGAACACATTTCAATTGCTTGGAGTACTCTCTTTCACATCTGTCACTCCAGAGAAAGCTAATGCAATCTACAAGTATCCCATTCACCAACCAGGTTCAACGTCAACACTGATGACCATGTGCTAATTACGGCCACGTAAAGGAACACAAACCATCATGTCAAGTAGGTGGTTTCGACTCAAATAAGAACATACTTTGAAACAATCATAGTAGAAATATTTACCCAACGGTCACACACTCAATACAATCATTCACTTTAAGCCGAGGAAAATGTGTTACCTAAAACACATTCTGTAAGGCAAGAGTAATTTGCATTTCATGGACAAAAAACTGGGGCTTGGTTTCATGTAAACCTGCTCTAATTGGATATTTTACATACTTCCTGCAGAAGTAAGACGTATGCGTAACGATGTCTAAAATCAGTGAAACGACCTTTCAACTGTCCACCACCGTTAATCGTTCACCTCATCTTGCACAATTATATAGGGTTATAGTCAACAGCAGAAGAATAAAATGAACGCAAACATTTTCGAATCCCTAAATATGCCTAATTCAACATTCACTCGACCTACAACATTAACAGACATGATCTATGGCACTCTGCAACCTACATGATGTCCAGGACTCAATATGTAGACAAAAGCATAACAGGCACATGAAGTAACAAGTGGTGACAACACAAGGATACCTCACTATTTCCCCATCTCCTAGCAACGATGCTATGATCGTGCGCTGGGTGTTCAGTAAGCGATGGGTTTTCCCGAAAGTTTCCCTACAACAAAGGAAGTCAATAATTCTCCAGTGGCTGTCTCGCCAGTATCGTCATTATTTTTCGACACACAGCGCAGGCAGGTGGGTGCTTCGAATTCCTCACAGACGGGGTTTCTACGATTTACAGCAACAGCCCTAGATTTGGGTTTCCCAAAAGAAATGGGGCCCCACTGCACAGAAAACTGTCTCGGGAGTTCACGCGCTGCCCCCCCCCCCCTATATCCTTGCAACGGCCATTCTTTGGGGTTTCCCCCAGCGATAAGTTCGTACCACACAATAAACACTATATCTCGATTTTCCCCAAGAGAAAAATTCAAACCGCACAGGGAACAGTCGGTTTTCCTTGTACTCTACGGACGGTCCTAGTCTGGGTTACTTCCGACAGACACTCGAGTTCGGGCGCCCAGTGGCCAGTTCCCGACACATGAACACTTTTTGTATTTACCATATTTTCAACGTAACACTGTTTTGGACTAACAGGGTGGGACAGACGGACACTCGACGCTATTCAAACCTTAACAGTAATGTAACTATTGTCTTTCCGTATTATCACAGACGACAGTGCGAATAAGATTAAAAACCATAAACTACAGCACAGGATTTGGAAGACGCGCTAGCCCACTTGTAGATACAGCCCTGATCAGCGTACAAAAAAACTGATAAAAACTACACGTACAGTTTACATTTGGGGACCGCTGTGGCACAGTGGTTAAGGTGCTGTGCTACAAATCGGAAGGTCGCTGGTTCGATCCCAGCTGACGTTACTGGAATTTTTCATTGACATAAAATCCTTCCGATCGCACTATGTCCCTGGGGTCGACTCAGCCGCTAACAGAAATGAGTACCAGGAGTATTTCCTGGGGGTTAAGGCGGCCGGTGCGTAGGGATGACAACCTGACTACCATCCTGTGCCGTTGTCAAGAAATCTGGGAACCTTAACTTCCTGGAACCCTCTGGGCCACTCCCGGCCTGTAACGGGACTGCTTTACCTTTTTTACAGTTTACATTTATTTTCTAAGCGCAGCTGATGTTTAAAGGTGGTCTCCAGGTATGAAATGTAGATGCGAATACACTTAATACAAAGCCAATGGCCGCCACCTGACGCTCCTCCGGCTTAGAAGTTGGGGGTGAAAAACAAACGGTCGCTGTTACTAACGGTTACAAAGGAAAATCAGCTAGACAATTATGAAAACCTCTGCTCTGTGAAGTAAGCATTAAATATTGAAGAGACCACTCACCGTTGGTTTTCCTCAAGACGATTACACAGGGCCTGGAATGACAAAAAAAACACTGCAATAATTACTACAGTTTATCTACAATTGTAAAAAAAAAAAACACCGTGACTTTAAAACCTACAGTGTGGTGCTATGTTGCGATACCATGACTGTCAATATAAAAGGACAAACTGGCATTAATACTCATGGCCAATAAGCATGATGGGTCACGTGCCAATATTCGGGGTTCCGAAGGAACCACTCCTTTCTTAAGAACACTACGAGTTCGTCTTTATATCCTTTGGCTAAATAACGAACGCACCTATTGCTTACACTAAACGACCAATTTCCCCTAAATATCTCTCACAAACACCGTGTCACTGGACACCCGATCTTCGTACTTTCGAAACGTCGTCATAAACACCAACACGACAGCCGTACAAACTTGTGACGTGAGAACAACAGCAAAACATTGACAAGTCTTATCGTTGCGTATAGTGACAAAGACTGAAAAATACAAACTTTATATTGGCGTTTTTTAAAACAGAAATTAAGATAACTACGGTAGCATGAGGACCGCCTCTGTGGTCTAGTGGTCAGAGTTTCTGGCTACAGATACAGAGGTCCCGGGTTCGATCCCCGGCGCTACCAGATTTTCTGAGTAGTAGTGGGTCTGGAACGGGGTCCACTCA
>Ga0123352_10018548_pt1 | contig 11091 bp, 7 predicted proteins | sample TergutLab28metaG_FD_89700 | JGI IMG/M metagenome (GOLD analysis project Ga0123352, IMG submission 89700) | Labiotermes labralis P1 segment gut microbial communities from Petit-Saut dam, French Guiana - Lab288 P1 | ecosystem: Host-associated > Arthropoda: Insects > Digestive system > Gut ... | reverse complement strand
TGTATACGGTACAAAATGTGTCCTGTTTCCAGTTACCGGTATAAGTTATAACTGTGTGCTGTTTGCCGTGTGACGGTATACGGTATAACTGTGTGCTGTTTGCGGTGTACCGGTATAAGGTATACTTGTGTGCTGTTTGAAGTGTACCGGCATACGGTATAATAGATTGGTGTTTGCAGTGTGCCGGTATACGGTATAAATGTGTTGTGTTTTCAGTGTGCCGGTATGTGGTATAAATGTGTGCTGTTTGCAGGGTGCCTGTATACGATATAAATGTGTTCTGTTTGCATTGTACCGGTATAAGGTATAAATGTGTGCTCTTTGCAGTACACCAGTATACGGCATAAATGTTTGCTGTTTGCAGTATAGCGGTACACGGTAGAAACCCTGCTGTTGCAGTGTAACGGAATACGGTATACATATACGCTGTTTGATGTGTACCGGTATGCGGTATAAATGTGTGCTATTTGCAGTGTACCGGTATACGGTATAACTGTGCTGTTTGCAGTATACCGGTGTACGGTGTAACTGTGTGATTTTTGTGTTATACCGATATACGGTATGACCGGTAGCTGTTCGCAGTATAACGGTATACTCTATAACTGTGAACTGTTTGCAATGTACCGGTGTACGGTATAACTGTGTGGTGTTTGTAATGTACCGGTATACGGTATAAATGTGTGGTGTTTGCAGTGTAACAACATACGGTTTAACTTATGCTGTTTGCAGTATAACGGTATGCGGTATAACTGTGTGCTGTTTGCAATTTACAGGTATACGGTATAAATGTGTGGTGTTTGAAGTGTACCGGTATACGGTAAAACTGTGTGCTGTTTGCTATGTATCGGTATATGGTATAACTTGTGCTTTTTGCATCGTACCGGTATACGGTATAACTGAGTGGTGTTTCCAGGGTGCCTGTATACGGTATAAATGTTTTCTGTTTGCAGTGTACCTGTATAAGGTATAAATGTGTGCTCTTTGCAATACACCGGTATACGGTACAATTGTGAGCTCTTATTGTGTGGCGGTATGCGGTATGACTGTGTTCTGTTTGAAGTGTACCGGTATACGGTATAATTGTGTGCTCTTGGCTGTGCCGGTATATGGTATAAATGTATGCTGTTTGCAGTTTGCCGGTATACTATATAAACTTGTGCTCTTTGAAGTGTACACGGCATACGGTATAAAATATATGGTGTTTGCAGTGTGCCGGTCTAAGTTATAAATGTGTTCTGTTTGCAGTGTACCTGTATAAGGTATAAATGTGTGCTCTTTGCAATACACCGGTATACGGTATAAACGTGTGCTGTTTGTATTATGGCGGTACACGGTATGAACCCTGCTGTTTGCAGTGCACCGGTATACGGTAAAACGGTGTCCTGGTTGCAGTGTACCGGTATAAGGTATATTTGTGTGCTCTTTGCAGTGTGCCGTTTTACGGTATAAATGTGTGGTGTTTGCAGTGTACCGGTATACGGTATTACTGTGTGCTGTTTGCAGTGTACTGCTATAAGACATAATTGTGTGCTGTTTCCAGTGTAGCGGTTACGGTATAAATGAGTGCTGTTTTCAGTTTGCCGGTATAGGTATAAAAGTGTGGTGTTTGCAGTCTACCGGTATACGTTACAAATGTGCTATTTGCAATCTACCGGTGCACGTACCGTTATAGAGTATAAATGTGTGGTGTTTGCAGTGTACCTATATAAGATATAAATGGGTGCTGTTGGCAGAGTACCGGCATAAGTTATAAATGTGTTGTGTTTGCAGTGTGCCTGTATACGGTATAAATGTGTCCTGTTTCCAGTGTACCGGTATACGGTTTAAGTGTGTGCTGTTAGCAGTGTACCGGTATACGGCATAACTGTGTGGTGTTAGAGTGTAAAGGTATATGGTATAAATGTGATCTGTTTGCATTGTGCCGGTATACGGTATAAATGTATGCTCTTAGCAGTATAGCGGTGTACGAAATGACCGTGTTCTCTTTGCAGTGTACCGGTAAACGGTATAACTGCGTGCTGTTTACAGTTACCGGTATACGTTATAACTGTATAGTATTTGCAGTGTACCGGGGTACGTTATAACTGTGTAGTGATAGCAGCGTACCGCTATAATTTATAACTCTGTGCTCTTTTCAGTATACCGGTACACGCTATAACTGTGAGCTGTTTGCAATGTACCGGTATACGATATAAATTTGTGCTGTATGCAGCTTACCGGTATACAATATAAATGTGTCATGTTTGCTGTGTACTGGTATACGGTATAACTTGTGCTGTTTGCAGTTTACCGGTATATGGTATAAATTTCTTCTCTTTGCAGTGTGCCGGTATACGGTATAAATGTGTGCAGTTTGCAGTATACCGTTATACGGTATAACTGTGCTGTTTGCTGTGTACCAGTATGCGGTATAAATGTGTGCTGTTTCCAGTATATCGGTATACGGTATAACTGTGTGCTGTTGCAGTATACCGGTACACCGTTTGACCGTGTGCTGTTGGCAGTGTACCGGTATACGGTATAACTGTGTGGTGTTTGCAGTGTACCAGTATACGGTATAACGGTGTTGTGAATGCAATATACCGGTATACGGTGTAACTGTTTGCTGTTTGCAGTATACCAGTATAAGGTATAACTGTTCGCTGTTGGCATTGTACCGGTACACGTTATTACTCTGCGGTTTGCAGTGTACGGTATAAATGTGTTGTGTTTGCAGTGTAGCGGTATAAGGTATGTCTGTGTGCTGTTTGCTGTTTACCGTTATAGGGTATAAATGAATGCTGTTTGCAATGTACCGGTATATGGTATAATTGTGTGATGTTTGCAGGGTACCGGTATTCGGTGTAATTGTGTGCTGTTTGCTGTGTACCGGTATAAGGTATAGCTGTGTGCTCATTGTAGTGTCCCGATATAGGTATAACTGTGTGTTGTTTGCAGTGTACCAGTATAGAGTATAATTGTGTGCTGTTTGCAGTGTACTGGTATACGGTATAAATGTGTGCTGTTTTCAGTGTACCGGTATAAGATATATTTCTGTGATGTTTGCAGTATATTGATATACGGTAAAAATATGTTGTGTTTACAGTATACCGGTATACGGTATCAATAGATGCTGTTTTTAGTGTATCGGTACACAGTATAAATGTGTGCCTTTTGCAGTGTGTGGTATAAGGGATAAATGGGTTCTGTTTGCACAGTACCGGTATACTTACCGGTATACCATATAAATGTGTGGTTTTTTCATTGTACCGTTTTACGGTATAAATGAGTGCTGTTTGCAGTGTACCGGTATACGTTATAAATGTGTGCTGTTTGCATTGTACCGGTATACGGTATAACTGTGTGCTGTTTGCAGTGTACCGGTATAAGGTATAACTGTTTGCTGTTTCAGTGTACCGGTATACGGTATAAATGTTTGCTGTTTTCAGTGTACCGGTATACGATATATATGTTTGTTGTTTGCAGTACACCTGTATACGGTATAACTGTGTGCTGTTTGCAGTATAGCGGTATACGGTATGACTGTGAACTGTTTGCATTTTACCGGTATACGGTATAACTGTTTGGTCTTTGCAGTGTGAATGTATACGGAATACCTGAATGCTGTTTTAAGTGTACCGGTATTCGGTATAACTGTGTGCTGTTTGCAGTATAAAGGTAGCCGGAATAACTGTGTGCTGTTTGCAGTTTTCCGGTATACGGTACAAATGTGTGATGATTGCAGTGTACCGGTATACGGTATAACTGTGTGCTGTTTGCTGTTTACCGGTATATGTTATAAATTTGTGCTGTTTGCAGTGTGCCGGTATACGGTATAAATGTGTGCTATTTGTAATATACCGGTATACGGTATAAGAGTTCTGTTTGCAGTGTACCGGTATACGGTATAAATTTCTGCCGTTTGCAGTATATCGGAATACGGTATAACTGTGTGCTGTTTCCAGTATACCGGTACACCGTATGACCGTGTACTGTTTGCAGTGTAACGGTATACGGTATATCTGTGTCGTGTTTGCAGTGTACCTGTATACGGTATAACTGTGTGGTGATTGCAGTGTACCGGTATACGGTGTAAATGTTTGCTGTTTGCAGTATACCGGTATATGTATAACTGTGTGCTGTTTGCAGTGTACCGGTACACGTTATAACTGTGCTTTTTCCAGTGTACCGGTGTACGGTAAAAATGTGTTGTGTTTGAAGTGTAGCGGTATAGAGTATATCTGTGTACTGATTGCTGTTTACCGGTATAGGGTATAAATGTGTGCTGTTTGCAATGTACCGGTATACGAAATAACTTTGTGGTGTTTGCAGTGTACCGGTATAAGGTGTAAATGTGTGCTGTATGCAGTGTACCGGTAATGTATATAGTTTATGGTGGTTGCAGTATACCGGTATAAGGTATAGCTGTGTGCTCTTTGTAATGTACCAATATACGGTATAACTGTGTGATGTTTGCAGTGTACCGGTATAGAGTATAACTGTGTGGTGTTTCAGTGTACCCATATACGGTATAAATGTGTGGTTTTTGCAGTGTAACGTTATAAGATATAACTGTGTGCTGTTTGCAGTGTAGCGGTATACGGTATAAATATCTCACGTTTGCAGTGTACTGTTTTACGGTATAAATGTGTGCTGTTTGCAGTGTAACGGTATACGGTATAACTGTGTTTTTTTTGCAGTGTACCGGTACTCGGGATAAATGTGTGCTGTTTTCAGTGTACCGGTATAATGTATAATTGTGTGCTGTTTACAGTATACCGTTATATGTGTGCTGTTTGCATTGTACCGGTATACGGTATAACTGTTTGCTGTTTGCATTGTACCGGTATAAGGTATAACTGTGTGCTGTATGAAGTATACCGGTATACGGTATAAATGTGTGCTCTTTGCAGTATACCTTATAAGGTACAACTGAGTGCTGTTTGCAGTTTACCGGTATACGGCATAACTGTGGGCTGTTTGCATTGTACCGGTATACGGTATAACTGTTTGCTGTTTGCATTGTACCGGTATGAGGTATAACTGTGTGCTGTATGAAGTATACCGGTATACGGTATAAATGTGTGCTGTTTGCAGTATACGTTATACGGTACAACTGAGTGCTGTTTGCAATATACCGGTATACGGTTTCATTGTGAGCTGTTTGCAGTTTACCTGTATAAGGTATAACTCTTTGGTTTTTGCAGTGTGACGGTATACGGTATAACTGTGCGCTTTTTACAGTGTACCGGTATTCGGTATAAATGTGTGCTGTTTGCATTATAACGGTATAAGGTGTTCCTGTGTGCCGTTTGCAGTATACCGGTAAACGGTATAACTGTGTGCTGTTTGCAGTGTACCGGTATATCGTATAAGTGTTTGGTGTTTGCAATGTGCCGGTATACGGTATAAATATGTGCTGTTGCATTGTACCGGTATACGGTAAAACTGTGTGTTGTTTGCTGTGTACCTGTATATGGTATAACTGTGTGGTGTTTGCAGTGTACCTGTATACGGTATAACTGTATGCTATTTGCAGTATACCGGAATAGGGTATAACTGTGTGCTGTTTGCATTGTAGCGTTATAGGATATAAATGTGTGGTGTTGGCAGTGTAACGGTATACGGTATAAATATATGCTTTTTTATGTGTACCGATATACGGTATAAATGTGTGGTGTTTTCAGTGTACCCGTATGCAGTATGCTGTTTGAAGTGTACAGGTATGCCGTATAACTGAGCTTTTTGCTGTATACCGGTATAGGTTATAACTGTGTTGTCCTTGCAGTGTACACGTATACGGTATAATTGTGTGCTGTTGCTGTGTAGTGGTATTGGGTGTAACTGTGTGCTGTTTGCAGTGTACCAGTATACGGTATATCTGTGCTGTTTGCAGTGTACCGGATTACGTTATAGCTGTGTACTGTTTGCACTTTACCGGTATACGGTATAAATGTGTGGTGTTTGCAGTGTACTGGTATAGGGTTTAAATGTGTGCTGTTTGCAGTTTACCGGTATATCGTATAACTGTGCGGAGTTTGAAGTGTAACGGTATATGGTATAACTTGTGCTGTTTGCAGTGTACCGGTATAGGTATAACTGTTTTTTTATTGCAGTGTACCGGTATGCGGTATGAATGTGTGTTGTTTGCAATGTACCGATATAAGGTATAAATGTGTGCCTTTTGCAGTATGCCGGCATACTATATAATTGTGTGCTGTTTGCAGTGTACAGGTTAACGGTATAATTGTGTGCTGTTTGCAATGTGCCGGTGTGCGGTATGACCGTGTGCTGTTTGCAGTGTACCGTTAGACAGTATTATTGTGTGGTGTTTGCAGTGTGCCGGTATACGATATAAATGTGCGCTGTTTGCAGTGTGCCTGTATACGGTATAAATGTGTGCTGTTTGCAGAGTAAGGGTATAAGGTATAATTGTGTGCCGTTTGCAGTAAACCGGTAAAAGTTATAATTGTGTGCTTTTTGCAGTATCGCGGTACACGGTATAATTGTGTGCTGTTTGCAGTGTAACAGTATAGGTAAAAGTGTGTCCTATTTGCAGTGTACCGGTATAAGGTATAATTGTGGACTGTTTGCAGTGTGCCGGTATACGGTATAAATGTGTGTTGTTTGCAGTGTACAGGTAAGAGGTATAAATGTGTGCTCTTTGGTGTACAACGGTACACGGTGTCATTGTTTGCCGTTTGCAGTATAGCGTTACACGGTATTATTTCTGCTTTTTGCATTGTACCGGTATACGGCGAAACTGTGTAGTGTTTGCAGTGTACCGACATACGGTATAATTGTGTGGTGTTTGCAGTGTAACGGTATACGGTATAAATGTGTACTTTTTGCAGTGTACCGGCATACGCTATTATTGTATGGAGTTTGCAGTTTGCCGGTATACGGTATAAATATGTGCTGTTTGCTGTGTACCGGTATACGGAACAACTGTGTGTCGGTTGCAGTGTACCGGTATACGTTATAACACACTGCTGTTTGCAGTGTACCGGTTACGGTATAACTGTGTGCTGTTTGCGGTATAACAGTATACGTTATAATTGTGTGCTGTTGGCAGTATACCGGTATACGGAACAAATATGTAGTGTTTACAGTGTACCGGTATACGGTATAAATGTATGCTCTTTGTAGTGTACGGGTATACAGTATAAATGTGTGCCGTTTGCAGTGTACCGGTATACGGTATAACTGTGTGGTGTTTGCTGTGTACCGGTATAAGATATAAATGTGTGCTGTTTGCATTGTACCGGTTTACGTACCGTTATACGGTATAATTTTGTCGTGTTTTTTTAGTGCGCCGGTATAGGGTAAAAATGACTGCTTTTTGCTGTGTATCGGCAATAAGTACAAATGTGTGGTGTTTGCAGTATGCCTGTATACGGTAAAACTGTGTGCTGTTTGCAGTGTACCGGTATACGGTATAACTGTCTGCTGTTTGCAGTGTTCCGTTATAATGTATAACTGTGCTGTTGGAGTGTACCGTTATACGGTATAAATGTGTGCTGTTTGCAGTGTACTGGCATACGGTATAAATGTGTGCTGTATGAAGTGTACCGGTATGCAGTATAACCGTGTCCTGTTTGCAGTGTACCGGTATACGGTATAAATGTCTGCTGTTTGCAGTATGCCGGTAAAGGGAATGACAGTGTGCTGTTTGCAGTGTATCGTATATACTGTATAACTGTGTGCTGTATACGGTGTACCGGTATACGGTATAAGTGTGTGGTGTTTCCAGTGTACCGGTATGCGGTATAAGAGTGTGGTGTTTGATTTGTACCGGTATGCGTTATAAATGTGTGGTGTTTGCAGTGTACCGGTATGACATATAACTTGAGCTGTTTGCAGTATACCGGTATACGGTATAACTATGTGCTTTTTGCATTGTACATATATAAGGTATAATTGTCTGCTGTTTGCAGTTTGCCGGTATGCGTTATGACAGTGTGCTGTTTGCAGTGTAACAGTATACGGTATAATTGTGTGGTGTTTACAGTGTGCCGGTATACGGTATAAAATGTGCTGTTTGCAGTGTGCCGGTATACAGTATAAATGTTTGCTGTTTACATTGTGCCGGTATACGGTATAAATATGTGCTGTTTGCAATGTACCGGTATAAGGAATAAATGTGTGCTGTTTTCAGTTCAACGATATACGGTATAATTGTATGCTGTTTGCAGTATAGCGGTACAAGGTATTACTTCTGCTGTTTGCAGTGTACCGTTATACGGTAAAACTGTGTAATGTTTGCAGTGTACCGGCATACTGTATAATTGTGTGGTGTTTGCAGTGTACCTGTATGAGATATAACTGTGTCCTGTTTGCAGTGTACCGGAATACGTTATAATTGTGTGGAGTTTGCAGTGTGTCGGTATACGGCATAAATATTTGCTGTTTGCTGTGTACCGGTATACGGTAGAACTGTGTTTTGGTTAGAGTGTACCGGTATAGAGAATAAGTGTGTGCTGTTTGCGGTGTACCTGTATACGGTATAATTGTATGCTGTTTGCAGTATACCAGTACACGGTATAACTGTGTGCTGTTTCCAGTGTACCGGTGTACGGTATAAGAGTGTGCTGTTTGCGGTGTACCGGTATACGGTATAAATGTCTGCTGTTTGCAGTATGCCGGTAAACGGGATGACCGTGTGCTGTTTGCAGTGTACCGTGTATACTGTATAACAGTGTGCTGTTTACAATGTACCGGTATACGGTAAGAGTGTGGTGTTTGCAGTGAACCAGTATGGGGTATAACTGTGTGGTGTTTCCAGTGTACCCGTATACCGTATAACTTTTGCTGTTTGGAGTATACCGGTATACGGTATTACTATGTGCTTTTTGCAGTGTACAAGTATACGGTATAATTGTGTGCTGTTTGCAGTGTGCCTGTATGAGGTATGACTGTGTGCTGTTTGCAGTGTACCAGTATACGGTATAATTGTGTGCTGTTTGCAGTGTGCCGGTATAAGGTATATATGTAGGCTGTTTGAATTTTTCCGATATACGATATAAATGTGTACGGTTTGGAGTGTACCGGTATACGGTATTAATTGTGTGGTGTTTACAGTGTGCCGGTATACGGTAAAAAGTGTGCTGTTTGCAGTGTGCCGGTATACGGTATAAATGTTTGCTGTTTGCAGTGTGCCGGTATACGGTATAAATGTGTGCTATTTGCAGTACAACGGTATACGGTATAATTGTTTGCTGTTTGCAGTATAGCGGTACACAGTATTATTTCTGCTGTTTGCAGGGTACCGGTATACGGTAAAACTGTGAAGTGTTAGGAGTGTACCGGCATACGATATAGTTGTGTTGTGTTTGCAATGTGCCGTTATACGGTAAAAATGTGTGGTGTTTGCAGTTTAACGGTATACGTTATAACCGTGTGCTTTTTGCAGTGTACCGGTATAAAGTATAACTGTGCTGTTGGTGTGTACCCGTATACGGTATAAATGTGTGCTGTTTGCAGTGTACTGGCATACGGTATAAATGTGTGCTGTATGAAGTGTACCGGTATGCAGTATAACTGTGTGTTGTTTGCAGTGTACCTGTATACGGTATAACTCTATGCTGTTTGCAGTATACCAGTTTAAGGTATAACTGTGTGCTGTTTTCAGTGTACAGGTATAGGGTATAAATGTGTGCCGTTTCAGTGTACCGGTATCGGTAAAACTGTGTGGTGTTTGCAGTGTACCGGTATAAGGTATAACTGTGTGGTGTTTGCAGTTTACCGGTATACGATATAACTGTGTGCTGTTTGCAGTGTCCCGGTATACGGTATAGCTGTGAGCTGTTTGCCGTGTACCGGTGTACGTTATAATTGTGTGATAATACAATGTACCGGTATACGTTGTAACTGTGTGCTGTTTGCAGTGTACCGGTATACTGTATAACTGTGTGCTGTTTGCAGTATACAAGTATTCGGTATAACTGTGTGCTGTTTGCTGTGTACCGGTATACGGTATAAATTTGTGGTGTTTGCCGTGTAAAGGTATACGGTATAAATGTATGCTGTTTGAAGTGTACCGGTATACGGTATAACTGTGTGCTGTTTGCTGTGTAGCGGTATAGGGTATAACTGTGTGATGTTTGCTTTGTAGCTGTATACGGAATAAATGTGTGCTGTTTGCAGTTACCGGTATAAGGTATATCTGTGCTTTTTGCAGTGTAAAGGATTACGTATTAACTGTGTACTGTTTGCACTTTTCCGGTAGACGGTATAAATGAGTGGTGTTTGCAGTGTACCGGTATAAGGTATAACTGTGTGCTGTTTCCAGTTTACCGGTATAATTTATAACTGTGCTGTGTTTGAAGTGGACCGATATACGGTATAAATATACGCTGTATGCAGTGTACCGGTATACGGTATAATTTGTTCTGTTTGCATTTTACCTGTATACGGTAAAACTGTGTGTTATTTGCAGTGTAGCGGTATGCGGTATAAATGTTTGGTGTTTGCAGTGTACCGGTATAGGGTATAAATGTGTGGTGCTTTCAATATACCGGTATACGCTATAAATGTGTCCTTTTTGCACTGTACCGTTATACGGTATATGTGTGTGGTGTTGCAGGGTGCCGGTATATGGTATAAATGTGTGCTGTTTGCATTATACCGGTATACGGTATATCTGTGCTGTTTGCAGTGTACCGATTTACGTTATGAATGTGTACTGTTTGCACTTTACCGGTATACGGCATAAATGTGTCGTGTTTGCAGTGTAACGGTATACAGTAAAACTTTGTGCTGTTTTGCAGTATACCGGCATACCGTACAACTCTGCGGTGTTTGAAGTGTACCGTTATACGTTATAAGTGTTTGCTGTTTGCAGTGTACCGTAATACGGTATAGATTTTGCTGTCTGCAGCGTACCGGTATACGTATAACTGTGTGTTTTTTGCAGTGTAGCGGTATGCGTTATGAATGATTGGTGTTTGCCGTGTTCCGGTATACGGTATAACTGTGTTGTGCATGCAGTGAACTGTTATAAGGCATACATGTGTGCATTTTGCAATGTACCGTTATACGGTATAAGTGTGTGGTGTTGCAGTATGCCTGTATATGGTATAAATTTGTGCTGTTTGCAGTGTACCGGTATAC
>Ga0123352_10018547_pt1 | contig 11091 bp, 4 predicted proteins | sample TergutLab28metaG_FD_89700 | JGI IMG/M metagenome (GOLD analysis project Ga0123352, IMG submission 89700) | Labiotermes labralis P1 segment gut microbial communities from Petit-Saut dam, French Guiana - Lab288 P1 | ecosystem: Host-associated > Arthropoda: Insects > Digestive system > Gut ... | reverse complement strand
TCAGCCCATTTCATTCTTCTCGATTTTATCACCCGCAAAATATTGGGTGAGGAGTACAAATCATTTAGCTCCTCGTTATGCAGTCTCCTCCATTCCTCCGTTACCTCGTCACTCCTAGGTCCGGATTGTTTTGTCTCCAGAGCAAGCATCCCGAATGTGAGAGCTTCTTAACATACGTTTGTTACAGGGAGGGGTTGTTAGCACCTCTCCCAACCCCCAATCTGGAGGACCACCCCTCTCGGCTGTGCATTAAAAAACTTACTGCAAAAATTTGGATTGGGGAGACCACTTGGAAGACCTTGGCGTAAATGGGAGGGTAACAATAAAATACACTTTAATATGTATGGCGTAAAAAGTGTGGACTGGTCAGGAAAAGGTTCAGTGACACTCCTACATGATCACGGTCAGGAACATTCTGATTACGTACATGCAAACACTGAGGAACTTCTTGACTAGCTCGGTGACTGTCAGTTTCTCACACGTAGTTGGTCAGTTCGACTGAACCGACTCTGACCAACGTGCATACGAGGACAGATCACACATACTATGTCAGGATATTTGAGTAATGGGCACATTAAAATATCGGCAAAGGAGCGCAGCAACAACCTGTGAAGTGCTGGAAAGCGCAAACAGACTGTCTGCTGACTGCCTGTTAGTATACTGTACTGCGAGTATGAAGAAATCGCCATTAATTCAATACAGCTGAAACTTTCACTAAAGAAACGTACTTTAGTACGAAGAAACATGAATCATGCTGCATTCTAGTCACGCGACCAGCGACATTATGAGTTTAGGGCATAATTTTCACCTGAAGGCTGGGTATTTTTATACGGATTCACAGCCTGTCCAACATAATTAAATCTGGTGTCACTTTAACGCGTTCAGAAACACTCTACGTCCAGACATCGTACAAAACCGAATTATCATTAAAACACCAATAACGAAACATGATAGAGATGTACGTAAAGCGTTAGCTAAAGAAAGAACATAGAGGCGGCCCCCCGTATCCAGGGGTAATTCGTTCCAAGACCTACCGAAGTTACGTGAAACCGCGGATAATACCAAACGCTATATATAACAGGGAGGGGTTGATATTCGTGTCACATACATAAATGCGGTAAAGTTTAATTGATGAAGTGCGCACAGTAAAACATTACCAACATTGAATAAAGTAATAATTAAGATTCTGTACACTACATTGTACATTTACAGTGTACTTTCGCTCTCTCTCGTACGTATGAAATGAAGGGATTCTGACAATTTTAATCTAATCCTCAAGAGATGATAGAGCAATGAAAAAATACAGTACTGTACAGTATCATGTACAGTTTCAAGGGATGACAGAACAATAAAAACCACGCTTTTCCATCAAAGCGCTGAATAAGCAATGAAAAAAAGTGTTATTGTTACACATTTTACAACGAAAAATCATACGCACGTACCTGTACATAACCTGTAATAGGAAAATTTTATTTCTTAAAAAATATCTTAGCCTATTGTGGGTATTCACCGACTTCTCCATTCTTCTTGTTGCTTTCTGAACACAAACACTGCGATAACGCGGCAAGTAATTCGAACTGCGAGAACTCTAGAAGCGGAATGGTGGCAAGTTTGCGGGGAAGTGCAGGTATGGGGGCAAAGGAAGACGAGTCACGTACCGGGCGCGTTTGGGCTGCTGGATTTCACCACGTTACGGCCCGTTCTCGCTTGGCGCGCGTTTCGCACCTTATGAACCGTTTATTTCTTTAATTTTCCAAATTTTTTCGGGCCACGGTAATCCGCGGATACAGGGGTCTTTATATATATTTCATAAAATGCCTCCCGTCTAATCTTGGTTAACTGATCATTACGGTGGGGAGAGGGGGAGAAATGTGCGCACTCCGCCACCGGACTAACGCGTTTCTGCTCTTTTGAAGAACGTTAATTTGACTTTCAGACATACGGCTGGAGTCAACAAGTTCTTCATCAGAGAAGCTTATCTATTTAGAAGTGTTCTGGTCTACAAATAAGATAATTTTTCACGTCTCCTTTCCATCCTCTAGCAACGGACAAAAAAAAAAGGTTACTGCCAAATTCCACGTTTCATATCAGCTGTAAAAAATGTCACGTTTCATGGCCTCAGCTGTAGAAAATAGAACCAATTTAGATTCCAGTCTTGTTAATAACAAGACACGCAACGTACGTATAAACTTACCATTCAGGAGCGTTCGCGTGACCACTGTTGCTGAGGAAAAGCAGTAAGTACTAGCTACATATTCTAAGTGTGTGTCTGTAGTCCTATTTATCCAGCACGCAAAGCGCATGCACCGTATTATATTTTTATCTGTCGCCTGTCTGGCTGTACCATATCTTTACACATTAACTCATAAACGGCATGATTTTCGGAAAAAAAAAGAATTGAAAACAAAATGTGCGTTTTGTCATTAAAGTGTTATATCAACCGATAAACACAACCATACAGATCTAATGTATTTGTTTTTACTCAGCTCTACCACATGTTCCGGCCGTCTACATAAGTCATCATCAACTAAGCTTCGGTTCACTAAAAAAAAAGAGTACAAAAGGGGAGAGACCTACCTGATGATGGCTGATGTAGACGGCCGAAACATGTAGTGTGCTGAATAAAGACCAACATATGAGATATGCATGGTTGTATTTATCGTTTGATATAAGACTGAAATACACAACGGGACGGTGTCATCTAAGATGTGTGTTTTGATTTCCTATGTAACTTTTGTCTGAAACGATTGCTCGGATTTCCAGCCCTTGGCCTAGTCACTATACCGACTGAGCTATCTTGGTCCCTGTTAAGAACAGTACGGGGAATTACAATGTATTATAATATGTAGCAGTATAACCAAAAACTAAATATCTGAGGGACAACTTCTTCAAGCCACGATTCTCGAAATGTAGCGGTCCAGTCGATGGTCTACATACGCGATTGGGCCCACCTAGGGTGCTAAAATCACTCGTAACACTAAATCACACAAGCATAGCCTCGCGTTCAATTAAACGATTGCCCCCAGCTGTCTGTGTATCACAGGTTCGTTTGTGATACTTTCAGCGTCAACCCACAGAGATGTACAATTAATCTCTTCGTGTTGTGAGCTAAATAATGGCAACCGCTTTGTATACACCTGTAACGTCAATTGTAGTGAGGTCCTACTATACCAGGCTACTCTTTTATGGTCATCGGACGTCATACGCGATTGTCCTCCGCACTGACAGAAACATCCATTGTGCATTCCCATACTGTTTAGAACAAAGGCCAAAATTAACTCATGACACGCGTTATTTGTATGAGCGGTACAAATCAATATTTATCGTTACAAGCACTCTCCCTTAATTAGAATAACAGTCTATAAATCAGAGTCCTTGTTACAAAGCTAGTAGCGTCTCATCTAATGAAAAGAATACCCGCTGTCGTAACACACGAAGGTTCAAAATTGTGTTCGCATAAGACACGTACTGAACGCTACTCTGAACCAAATGCTGCCACCCAACACCCTTACAAATATTTATTACACTACCGAATTTTAGCCTGTTTTCCTTTCTTAAGAAGAAGAAACACCAAATTTGTAACATTACCACACTGTCTGTGCGCGCGTTCCCCTTTCCGACTCTTGAATTAGCTGACAAATTTTCACGAAATTTGGTATGAACACCATACCACTGGACCTCCTCACAAGGAAGTACTTCATATTATTTGAAAGTTATAAATGTGAGGTTACGACAGACGAATATTGCGTGGACAAAATCTGTACTAAAGTAATCAGCTATTCCAAAAAAAAACAAAATAATAGCGACAAAAATAAAATAATGTTCCACAAATTTACAATTTCAATCAATACAAACTAGACTCAACCACAAGTCTCTGTTAGGAACATCCACATATAAGTTCAGATCGCCAGAACGTGAATGAAACTGAATTCCCTCTTGGATCACAAAATGAAGTCAATTAAATACAGTATTAATAGCACAAGAACTATAGACCAGACATATGTGCAGCAGGAATGTCAGCAGTATCCATTCTGTCCAGAATGCCTTCGTCTTCATCACCCTGTTGCTACCTCTGCCTTCGATACAAACGCTCCCCAACACCCTCAATACTGTTTACCTTGGTCGATTTTATTTCTTTCTACAATTCTATTTCCCAAACGCATTTTCAGTCCACTTCCCTTTCTTGAATTTGTTATTTCGAATCCGGACTGAAGAAAAGGAAAGGGGCCCTAGACTTCTCTGAATCGAACAAGAAACATTGCAAGCCAGACCCTGATATTTCAACTATGGACATACACAAAGCTAGACAAAAGGCCCCTCATGTACACACAAAATAAGCCGTTAACATCAGTCATATAACTTTTCATTCACCAGAAACCTTGTTAACATTACGACGTAGGTACACACAGGGTTTTCAAATAACGACGCTGCGAACATGCTTTGAAGAGTAAGCAGGCCTTCGTAGCGCCATAAAACCAAGACCCCGTGTATATAAAACGAGGTTTCCACAGCCGTGAACGTTTATATATAATGATCTGTTAGCGGCACCGCGTAGTCGTGGAGACTGCTATCAGCATTTCAGAGAACACTCGTAACAACAGGTTCTTCGAAAACGTTGGTAACTGATTAGATGGCTACACAGTGTTATAACACAGAATATCACAAATTAAATATTTATGCGTTCACCATGGCATCAGATATATATATATATATCTGGCAGTGAGTTTTTAGATTTTCGCAGCGGAATAGCTAAGGTACCCATTGTTATTGATATGACGCCGCGTCACTGGTTACGTGGTTCCCCAGGTTTCGAGACAACGTAATGGTATAATCTTCAAAAGTCGAAGTGTCCTTCTTTGTATGCAGTACCATTTAAGCAACCTAAATTTGGCATAAGAAAGGCGACGTCGGTATATGTTTAACAATCCGCGCGGCGTTACCATCCTATAAGACGTTAATATTCAACAATACCGCCGCGAGAACCTAAAATCTCGCGCTACAAATTTATCTGAACATCATGGAGTCACAACGACGAGATTGTCTGGATATCCAGTTACTTTTGGATCCCATAGTAGATAGATTTGCCGTTAGATCCTCAATTAAAGAAATCCGCCTTGGACAAGCAGGAAAGTTGGGCATTTGAATAAGACGAATTCCGTAAATACCTTGCATAACTTTCAGAGAAAAACATCTCCGCAGAGCTGAATTCGATTTGATTCCGGTGAAAAACGTACGAAAGAAGGAAGAAAATACAACAGGTCTCGAAAAGGAAGCAAAGATAAAAGAGAAATGAAGCAAACAAAGACTATGAAACAAATACATAAAACAAACAACAACTAACAAACTCCAGAGCAGTTATTCTTGCAAAAGGCACTGATTACTAAACTACTCAAGAAATTTCCCGTGATATGAGACTCGAAGATTCAATGCCACGTTAAAAACATTTCATCCCTCGTTACTCCTCTGAGCCAAATGAATCTAGTAAACAGCGCCTCGCCCTACTCCATATTTAAATTCCATTTTAATACTACCCCTACATCTGAGATTTAGGGCTCCTCACAGCTGTCTCCACTTCCGATTTTCTAACCAAATCTGTTACACATTTAACTCCAACAGGTATGCTACATACTATACTATCTCATCATCCTTAATATTATCACACTAATGATGTTCCGCAAGCAGTATTTTTTGTAGGCTATAATCCGTATTGAAACAAATACTACTGGAACGGAGCTAAGTGACATTACACCGCGATTTATAACGACTGGTTTACCATTAGGGGATAATGCGTGAATAAAAGACGTGCAATGTGCAGGGGTGCTGATAAGTCCTTAGACCGACCAGGAAGCAAACAAGCTAATGTTTCTGTCATACTGGCGTGAATTTCCTTCGGCGCCTTGCCTTGCAGGAAAAAAAATACTTGATGACAGCTAGCGTCTCGATGTTGTATATAACGCAATATTGAGGTGCTTTCGCGTAACCACTATTTTCGTCGAAAAGTAATAAGTATTACACATTCTGGGTATGTATCTGTAACCTTAGTTATCCAGCAAGCAAACAGCATGCGCCATATTACATCATTTGTGGCCAGTTTGGCACTACCATATCTTTGCAAATTAACCCATAAACGACATTACATTCGGGAAAAAAGCCATTGAAAACAAAGTGTGTGTTTTGAATTTCTCTACCACCCTTGTCCGACATGTTTTCTCATTCCAAAGCGAATTCAGCGAGGTATTGCCGTATATGTACGTACGTCTTCACGTAAAGTACTAGTTATTCTTGTCAGATTTTAATGAAACTTGAATTTTCTCGACCGATTTTCGAAAAATACTCAAATATCGAATTTCAAGAAAATCCGTCCAGTGGGAGCCGAGTTGTTCCATGCGGACAGACAGACGGACAGACATGACGAAGCTAACATTCGCTTTTCTCAATTCTGCGAAAGCGCACCACTATTTCGGCGTTTTTGGAAAGTCAGTTTTAAAAACAGCATGCCATAAGGTGATAACGACGTGTATTTGACCAGGCATACCAACATGTACGCAACATTCCGCACTGCTAATAGAGATAGAAGGTTTCCTTCGACAAGGCTACCTTTGTACCAAACTACACGGTGTCACAGATCAGACGACAATTTCCATATTCATCCAGTAGAAACTCGAATCTCGAAAAATATTTGTCTACTTAATCGAGAGGCATGTACAGGACTAACACAGCACGCTACACATACATATGTGTTGGATCAGTAAGCTACCTCGTATGACGACAGATTCATTGCGGTGATACAGTCCATACCCTTCATTGATCATACTGTCTGGACCTGACGTGCTGTTACAGTTTACCGGATACACGACCGTTTCAATTAAATTTGATGGCGATTGATGATTCCCGAAGTTTAATAAAAAGAGTTGGCGTACGGATATAATATTTCTCGAATCATTAAGCACGTAAGCCTGTATGCACTGTTTTTCACATGCCTCGTTTGTCACAAAACGTCGTCCATTTCTTTTGCCTCACTGGCAACGGATATTAGATTTCCTGCAAAAATTTAAATTGGACTGAAAAAAGATACCATGATTATACGAATTCGCTGCTTTAATGGTGTGGCAAAGACGACTACGATCGCAACATGGCTAAGGGGTGTCATGGGAAAAAGGGTAGTGTTCTGGTTTCGAAGACTCTCTATCCACCTCCACGTGACGAGTAGAGAGTAGAGTAGAGTAGAGTAATAATTGGGAGTGAGCCCTTTCGGCACCCATGCACCTAGGCCTTTAGACAGGCCCTTTGTGCCCCATACTCTGAAGTCAAGTCACGGGAGCCTTGTTCCTTTACTGAAGTTCCAGCATGCCCCCCAGACATAGACTCCTAAAATCCTCTGGCTCCAAGAAAAAGGAACTCAAATATTACTCTCTCTCAAAGTCCCCGGTAAACGAACCCTCCCTCCAGGTTCCCCAACGGGGCCCCAGTGGAGAGAGTTGCCCGTTTCCAGAGCCTTTTTTTACATAACTCTCGGATTCCCCAACAAACAAAGTCTCCTGATTAAACAAAAATCTCACCGTTCTTTTGAAGTCCCCGGTAAAGAACGTCCCCTCCATGGTACCCAACGGGGCCCCTATGAAGAAAGACGCCTGTTTCCAGAGCCAATCTATACATATCCTTCAGGGTCCCAAGTAAAGGAGCTCGCCTCCAGGTTCCCCTCGCAGAGCTCCCACAGAGAGACGCTCCGTTTCCACAGCCCTCCTTCGTTGGTCTCTCTAAAGCCCCAATAAATGAGTCCCCCTCCAGGTTCACCACCTCAATGCGACACAGGCATACGTTCTGCAAGTTTAAAATTTATCAAACTCAACACATTCATGCCAAATTCAAGCAGCTGAGCTGCTTTGTTTACAGGTATAACGAAGTCACAATGAGCCCGGTTCCTTCATATTCAACCGAAAAAAAAAACGCTGAGAACGCTACAAGAAACTTGGTTAGAAGAGTTAATTTTGTTTAGTTACACGTCACGATAAGCAACCCACTGGGTCACCAACATCTGATATCCTTCAGGCGTAATTCCGTCGTATTCTGACGAACAAACAGTGCACACCGCTGCACCTCAGCACCTTCTTCAAAGACACGAAGATACGAAAATAAATAGACTGTCAGGATAACGATCTATCACCTTTCTTTGAATTCGTTGTTAGCATCTAGCGAACCACGGGCCCTCTTAATTATTCATAGGGGCGGAAGCTTTCTTGTGGCCGTGAAAGACAGCAGTTCAAGAAGACCCCTCTGAACATAGCCCAAGGGTTCACTTTAGTTACAGCAGCTATTATTTATTTGTTTATTTGACAACGCTGTCGATTACAAAGATTAAGTAGCGACAACGATAGAAAGACTGGTGACAAATTGCAGTAAGTTAATATGATCTGGGAGGAAGCAGTCATGCCCCAACTGTAGCACACTCCCAGAATCGCCTGGATGGACTGAGAAAACCACGGAGCATGTCAATAGCCGAAACCTGAGGCGGGCTCCTCCCGAATGGACAATCAGAGTGTTACCGCTACACAAACGAGGTCGGCCCCAATTCGCACTGCCACAATCTGTTTTCCTGTTTTCTTTATTAATAACACTGCTGGCAACGATTGTGGTATTCTTGATTTCAAACTTTCGCCGTGTTTTGAATGTTGTATTCCTTCTTCATAGGTCGTTTAAACGACCTATGAAGATGGAATAGACAGAGTGTTCGAAACCTCGGCACAGAAAATTCCGACGCCGGGGAATCACCCAAACGCTGAAGGAAATGTTTATGCAGGGACGTAGAACCTAACTTGAAGGAACCAGGACAACTTTTTTGACCCAAGCCACACGATTCTTATTTACTGGCAAACAAACTCCTTTTTGTTTATAATAAATCGCTACATGTTTCGGCTTTAATACCAACACCGCTACCAGACTAAAAGCCGAAACCTGTAGAGATTTACTGTAAAGAAAAATGGGCGTATTAAGTCCTTTATTTGACTAACTAATGCACACAAATTATTATAAAATTGTTAAAAAGTTAAAATCACTTAAAATTATAATAATTGCTCCAACATGTTTCGGTTTACATAAACCTTCATCAGGGAGCTCTCAGCCTGTGCTTCGCTAAAGTTACAATGTTGACTTCGGTTACATATCGTTATTTGCATATGCGGCCACAATACCGATAACTTCAAATAACGATATGTAACCGAAGTCAACATTGTAACTTTAGCGAAGCACAGGCTGAGAGCTCCCTGATGAAGGTTTATGTAAACCGAAACATGTTGGAGCAACTATTATAATTTTAAATGATTTTTAACTTTTCAATAATTTTATAATAATTTGTGTGCATTAGTTGAACAAATAAAGGACTTAATACTACCAACATGCACGGTGCAACTACGAAGAAAAATAAGCGTGTTTGTAAATAAACAACAGTTGTGTCGACTGAGTAAAAAATCGAATTGATTTGAAATTAGAAAGCATCAGAGGATGCCACACATTAAGACTAATATTACGGCGTGACCTCGACTGGGCTACTTCAAAATCGAGTAATTACTTAAAAGAATAAGTTCTTTGGGTTTGAAAGGAACACGCACAAACGCAGACACGAATACAGGCATGAACATAAGATATGCAGAAACGAAAAGCAGACCAACGGTATTACTAGATTTATGGGTAGGCTAGATTCTGCAATTCAAAAGCCTAATTAGTGCACGATACTTTTTTTTTCCATTGCGCAACAGCGCTAGTGGGCCAAGGCCTCCTCATTATCGAGGATTCATGATCACACTCAGACACACCACACTCGGTAGGACTTCTTTGGACGAGTGATCAGCCCTACGCAGAGACATCAACCTGACAACATACAACACTCACAAGAGATAAATATCCATGCCCCGGGCGGGATTCGAACCCACAATCCCAGCAACCAAGCGGCCGCAGACCCACGGCTTGGACCGCGCGACCAATGGGATCGGCGCATGATATTTATAGCCTCTGTCAATGAAGGTTAGTATGAAGACGATGACGTCAATACAAAACGAAACAGCGAAGAGTTTGTGAAACCATACAAAGCACATGACCAAACATGTGCCACAATAACATCGCTAGAATTCAATGGGCTGAACTGACACGTCTGAGCTTTGCGAGGCTCTGAATGACGAACAGCAAAGACAGACAAGAAAGGAAGAACAGAGAGGGATGGGCCGTACTGCATCACATCAGTCTCTAGTTACGGATAAAGATATTAGACAAAAACTGGAAGAAGACACCGCCGTAAAATGGAAAAGTAACTAGAAGAAATTGGTCGTGCGGTCTAAGGCGTAGGTCTGTGGCCGCTCGATTGCTGGGATCGCGGGTTCGAAACTCCTCAGAGCACAGATATTAATCTCTTGTGTTTGTTTTGTCTTGTGCAGGTAGCGGCCTCTGCGACGAGCTGCATCACTCATTCAGAGGAGTCCTAACACGTACGCGCGTTTGTCTCTGAAAAGTGTAATCTAGAAACCTCAAGAATGAGGCGGCTTAGCTCCGATTTGGGGGTGTCGAGCCGCAGAAAAAAAAATTAGAAGAAAAGGCTTAAGAATTTTTGCTGAGGTTGACAGAAAGGTGAATGGTGAAACTGTTCCATTACTATAAACCGAATGAACGTTTGATAAGAACACAGAAGGAACATTTTGTACTCGGAACGGGCCCAGAGCCCAAACAATGACGTCGGATGAAGTTAGTTCGTGATGGCCAGTTGATTACGTCGAATTTGGCAGTGAAATATGACTGAGCAGAATGATCAGTAATTACTCCTTCGAACTTTATGTAGGTCCAGATCCAGTGTGACAGTCTAAAGCGTGAAGCCTCTTAAATACAATGTCAACTACGAGTTCCATCGCTTTCTGCTTTCAGGCTGAAGTTTATAAAACTAGATATCAAGTGCAGTCGATGCTACTGATATACTTGCGGTGCACGACACAAGCACAACGGGTTTCCAGTCAAAATAAAATGTCATCAAAACCTTTACCCAATCCTGCAGGTCCTGTTGTAACATAGTCACACTTACCCTTCGAGTTGGAGGGGGGGGGGCGGAAAATT
>Ga0123352_10018540_pt1 | contig 11093 bp, 6 predicted proteins | sample TergutLab28metaG_FD_89700 | JGI IMG/M metagenome (GOLD analysis project Ga0123352, IMG submission 89700) | Labiotermes labralis P1 segment gut microbial communities from Petit-Saut dam, French Guiana - Lab288 P1 | ecosystem: Host-associated > Arthropoda: Insects > Digestive system > Gut ... | reverse complement strand
TTATACCAATCACCACAACATAACACCAGCAGCCTTCCAAAACTATGTTATACTCATCACCACAACATACAGCACCACTATAATGTTATACCAATCACCACAACATAACACCATCAGCCTTCCACAACTATGTTATACTCATCACACAACACACATCACCACTATAATGTTATACCAATCACCACAACATAACACCAGCAGCCTTCCAAAACTATGTTATAATCATCACCACAACACACATCAGCAGCCCTCCTATCACCACTATAATGCTATACCAATCACCACAACATGCACCAGCAGTCCTTCCACCACTATAATGTTATACCAATCACCATAACATACACAAACAGTCCTTGTGCACTATTAACATTACACAAATCACCACACACACACAAAATCATAAATGCTGTTGCACAAACATTGCTTGACAACATAATGAATTTGGATGAATAATGAATTCAATCATCAACATATCCTGATTTTAATACAACATTTATTCAAAACAGCTAATTAATGTGACTAGAAGTGACAAAAATATAAGGAAAATTGTAACAAACAATATGTTTATGATATGTTTATGGTGGTCACCATACATACAAGGCCAAACACATATGCCAAACCTATTTGGATATTATTTTTATTGTGATATGAATGTTCCTGGGTCTGAAAAGAGTTAAGAATGATCAGTTCCCCATATACTTAGATTTTATACTCACACACACACATTGTTATACTAATAATACAGGGTTGGTTCCCCACTACTGAACATCTGTGACAAGTTGCTTGTAACAGTCAAGCTGACTTGGAGGGTACAGTTAGATGTAAGCTTTAGTAAGCTCCTCTACATTATATGATCACTCTGAAGATGGCCCTGCAGGGTCAAGCATCTAGGACAAAATGTAAATTGGTCTTTTATTCATATTTAATTGTGTAGTACTGTGTTGGGTTCTGATTGCTCGAGTTATTCTCTCCACATTCATCCAGGTGGCTAAGGCCACAAGGGCCTAAGTCTTAACGGAGATATCCGGTACTTGAAGAAGACTTTCAGGCAGAATGGTTATGCATTGGCAGACATCCATCAGGCCTTTAAAATGACATGAATGTCAGTCATAGCAGGAGAAGCCATCTGGGGAAGCCACCACACTCAATGTGCAGAACACTTCTACCAGGATCCATGGGTTCCTGATGAGGAACAACACAATAAACTGTGCATGCACCAACCAAAAAAGAATGTACATATGTTCCAACCAGTCAAAGATGGTCAAGGTCACAAAGTGAAAGTACAGCTCTACTCATTCCTAAGTTTGGTGGCTGGTAAGCTTCATGTCTCAGGATCCTAAGCACAGACTGCATCTCACATGAATGGAGTAAATCATACAATGGGCAGACTGGTTATACCAATCAGACATTAAGAACATATGTGGCATATATGACCCCTCCACACTGAACAAGTCAGTATTAACAGAACACACCATCAACACACCATCATAGTGTAACACCACAATACTGGATAGAATGGCACTACATGGACTGAGTGCTTAATGTAGGAGGTCAATGAGATCTATCTAACACTTGATTACTTCAACAGAGATACAGGATTCACTCTAAGTCTATCGTGGTGCGCTGACAAAACAGAATCATGAAGAAACAAAATGAGGAAGAATCAGTGACAGCCAGCACCCCAGAAGGTTCAGGATAAGCACCATGAGTTGCGTTATGGCTGACCTGACTCTACACAGTGTTTCCTTATGGTCCACCCTTGAATAAGAACCTTGGATTCCAATAGTATACCACATATACAAATACAATGGGCACTCATGCAGTCACATCAATCCCTGATAAAAAAGACAGACACAGCTGCTGCAATGTTGGGATTCTAAGTGCATTTTCATTTGGCAGATTAAAATTCTGTATCAGTAACACAGCAGAACATTTTTTGGAAATCAGCATCAAGAGATTCAAATCATCACTGTTACAAGATGAATTACATGTGACATAGCATGTAACGAAAAAAACCTCTTGTGATATGTTACATAGTTTGTGAGTGTGCATGCATCTCTCTATACAAATTTAAACTTAAAACAAATAAAAACTTAACAAATACAGCCATGTGTGTATTTTTTAATTTAAGCAACTTCTTCATCTTCATCAACAGAGTGCTACAAGTTAATTTGAATGCCTGTAATTAAAACTTCTATGTTTGCCCTACCATACATATTTTCAGACACCAAAATCTGGGACCCAAGTACTTACTAAAAGAATAATGTTTATGTTTATGTAACGTAAACCAACAAAATTTTAATAGTGTGCATTTTGTTGGTTTATGTTACGTAATCATATTATAATGCACTGTACACAAAACAAAACAAAAAGCGTTTATGTTCCTATATGTCGAATAATGCTGGTTTGTATTAGATACACATTAACAGCATAAAGGATGAAATGTAATGAACAATTCTTATTTCAGTTCCAATACATACTTGTGACCTCACAACACAGTTGACACCATGTACCTTTCAACCATAAATACTGTAACTCAGGCACAGATAAAACCACAGAGTTCCCTGCAGAAGGTTGTTGTCACATGGTTTAAAACAGGCAGTAAATGCCTGTGTGTGATTACTAATCATACTGCACTTCTGATATAACTGCACTCTACTTGACTTTCTTAACTTCTTAAGCTTTAAATGCTAAATTTGAAATATGAAAGCCTTACTTACCAACAAATGCTTTTGCACTTCCAGTATTTACTTTTGGTACTGCTTTCTTTTGGAAACCAAAAGACAATCCTACTCCACCACCCTGTTTGGTCATGGAGAAAGCAAGCAGTCGCTTCTTGGCTTGGGCCTTCCCCAGCACTGTAGTTTTGGGCCCAAATGAGTGAGCACGAGTTGGTTCCGATTTTGGAGGAGGAGGAGTGATTGGAATATCATCTTCAACAGTCGCACGGCTTGGTGAATACCTGCAGTGAATTCAAACTATGAGGGAACACCACTACTTGCACAAAATTTAATACCTCAAAATCTAATTTCACAAACCAACCTGTTTGGGTCATCTGCTTGCTCAGCAACTGCTTCTGATGTCTGGAGAAGTGGTGGTGCTTCTGGTGGTAATATTGGTGCTGCAATTGGCAGTGCAGGTGGTGGAAACGGGGGTGGTAACGCGGTTGTGTTGAACTGCATACCACATGATGGTAGAGGAATGTTATCACATCGTGGAAATGAAGAAGAAACTTGCCCATCAGGCAGTCCAGGGGGCTGAGACTCCTCTGGTAGCGGGATATCCATGATAATTCACTTGATATATCTCTAGAAACATGAATGTTTAAGAATTGGTGTTGAACTTACGACCACGTTTATTTTTATTCCTACAACCTACGTCAGCATATTATTACACATCTTCATTTATAACTTACGTATTATAATATTCTGCACATTTCAGACAAGTTTATTATTGGTTCAAATTAGTAGTTTACCAACACCCATCACCTTTGATAGAACCTTGAATTCAGCAGTAGCGGGTGAAGACACGAAAAATACTGCACATAAACAGGCATTATAAAGGTAACATAACTCAGTAAAGGGCAACGTTCTCTAATCGTACAGTACAGTTGAACGTATTCAAGTTAACCTGTTCATTTGGTTACTGCAATTCTCTCGTCATTGTAATCGAGAAATAACATTCCACCGTCAGCACACCAACAAGCAATACCACAAACTGCACTTCAATGTTGGCACTATGAGACAGCTGCACTGCCATCTGGTGACATATCTAGAATTTCCAACACAAACCGAAGCAAGTGGCCCTGCCATATGAATTTGCGACCCTGAAAGCTGCTCGAGTGTAATAGTAACATCAGACTTGCTGCACTTTCATGCTGCTCCTAAAATAAAGTTTTAGAGCCCCTAATAACAAACCAGGCCGATTGAATGGTAATCGTTATGATATAGCAATTACTTCTATCCACGGATTACTAATAGTGGTACTGTACTAGGACATTTGTGCTACCACGGATTACACACATTCTTGCTGGCTCTTGCAATGAATGGAACTTAGAGCAGCATGTTAAGTATGTATGTATCATGAAGAATTTAGAACTTTTATATAACATGACTTTAATGCATATAAAAATACATACCTATTTCTCTATCTCCACACAGCTAATATCAAAAGATTTCGGGACAAATCTAGTGGAGCATATGCAGTATTCCAATTGTTTTTAAGGATGGTGCTGAATAATGTACATAATAGGATAGGTAGGTGTAGTCTGGATAATTCTAGTCTCTTTTCTACACGATAATAAAATTTCAATAACAGCCGAAACTCAATTCGCAACGAATACGATCGTGCCCTATGATGTTAGTTGGTACTATCAGGTGATAGATGGCAGGACACCCGTAGTTATCCGGTATTTCGTGGGTATTGGTCTGTACCGCATGGCTGTACGTTTCTAACGTTCCAAACTTTCCTGCCATCTATGAACATAATCAGCACAGATCAGAAATTATTATCTCTGTGTGATCTGTGATCACAAACAATACAAGGCAGTAATCTGTGGCACAGAGCAATACGAAAAATGCTCCTAACTGGAAAGATTTTGAACCTTCTGCCTATCAGTTACGTTTTCACGAACCATAATTAGCCCTAATGTTACTTCACGTTAAATTTTTATTTGATTACTCCACTTCTTTTTATCTCTCAATCTTTTGACTGGTTGGCAGCTTTCCAACTGGATTTGTTGTATGCCACTCTTTTCGTTGCTGTGTAACTGTCAGTTCCTGTGTTTCTGGCGACTTGCCTTAAGTATTTTAGTCGAGGCCTTCCCACGGCCTTTTTTCTGAATATTGCTCCTTCATTGACGTTTACTACAATTTCGTTATGCCTAATTATATGCCCTGTCCATGAGTGGCATCTATTTTTTTAAATTTTTAAAAGTAATCTTTCATCTGTCAGCCTTTGATAACCTTTATCATTCATTATTCTATATGTCCATATTATTTTTAACATTCTTCTCCAGTACCACATTTCAAATTCATTTATGATCCTCTCTGTTACTTAAATAGCCATCAAAATCATAAGGTGTACAGCTGATTTGGTGGTCTTGGTATAGTGAAATGGTACAATGCTACATTGTCTGCTCTTCCCAAATATCAGGATTCACCACTGGGTGTTAGTGGTGATAGCAGTGACAGTCTAATGGGATACTTTTTCCGGTATTAGATGGAACAGACGGGTAAACTACTAGGAATTTCAGTCACTATGGCCAGTGTCCTGGCCAAGATTTAAACTGGGCATGAAAAGAATTCTCAAAAAGTGTTGCTGTTACACCAGGTTACCAAGTATCTTCTTCAAAAAGAAACGAAGTCAGAATATTTTAATTTCTGGTCACATTCACTATCATGTATCACTGAATATTTTATACTGTAGACATTTTGGTTAGGTAGAATACAGACTTGCAAAGAATTTTCCTACATGTTCCTAAGCAGGCCCATAGCCAGGTGGGTGCAAGACAGTGCAATGCACCCACTAGAAATATGCAAAATTTCAAAGACAAACATGCTGATCAGTCTGCTAAAAAAGGTGTGGTACCCTTCTGCCTCCACACATTGCCTCTTTTGAACAATTGCAATTGGAAATAACTCATTTTTAAAAATGTATGCATATGCAGGATGGTTTCTGCAATGTTACAGAGTTCATAAGGTAATTAAAGTGTCAAAACACCATTTTAGTGGTCCTGAAAAAGATGCTTATTATGCTTATGCATAATTAAGATACATACACACACATACATACAGTGTATGTATAATACAGCATTATATACGTGTATAAACATATCTACATATGTGCACCTGCACTGGAAGCGCTGCACTCACAGTGTACCTGTGTTCATGGTCTGGCTATGGGTCTGTTCCTAGGTGAAATAAGTATGGTGGTCTCAGTATTCTGGATGCCTGGACTCTGGATCCACAAGTGGTTAGGAACATTTTTGGCCAGTATTTCCCACTGCAGTTATTATTACTGCATATCATTATAATGATCATATACTGTTAGGTACAGTATTGTGACTTTAAGCAGTTTTACTGTAGCATTGAGTGAACATTTTATGTATGTTACCTATATCATGGAGTTTCACTTGGGTGGTCTGGATTTCCAGGTAATCTGGACACCTCACCATATAGCCCTAATGACCAAGGGACTATGGAATATAGTTATTAAATAAATGGTTCAAGTGACATGCATTTGCTTCAATTACCAGTTATTATCTAAAAACAGCCATTTCTTATCCCTGCAACTATAAATCTATTTATGTATATGATAACTTAAGAACTTTAAATATGTTATCAGAAAGTGAAACATATACACACAATAAATACCCTAACTCAATAAAAACACCTACATTAAAAGTCCTAAATGTGATGATGTATAACTGACATGGATTTTTCAGTCAGATGTAACTGCACTGCCATAAACAATAAAATAAATACAATTTTAAAAACTGTTACTAGATCAACCAATTTGTGACAGGGATATTTTCTTCCACAGCACTCATATTTAAGTCAGCACCACAAGTGATGATTGCAGACTTGTACTAAATGCCAACAGAAAGAATCATCATTATCATCCTTATTGTTTGTTATCAATCCTTTCCAGTCAAATACATGACACAGAACATGCCAATTTCAATCACAATTAACAATCACAGTATATAAGAAGATGTATCCATACCAAAATGACACAAATACATGTACATTAAAAATACATACAATAATATATGACAACTTATTCTTGACTATGCAACTAATATCTGCCAAATGTACATTACATGCATACTGTAACAAAAAGCATTGCAGCTCCCTCTTAAAATTCTGGTTTATATGATGTGGTAATTTATTATACAACTTAAGTCCCACATTCAATGCCCTTGAAAAAACATTGAAAAAGTGAACATGGAGATACAAAGTTTTTTTGTACATTCACTGCAGTTTCCCTTTATTTTGTGCTCCTGCTCCTCTTAGCAGGAGTTCACAATCTCCCTCTATGCTTGTTTCCACTTGCAAGTTTTGTTGGCTTCTGAGATTTTTCTGCGGCCTACAAGGCATAATTTCAGCACTACACACACACACACACACACACACACACACACACCTATGTTTTAGGATAGTTGCATTTCTATATTAAACTGAATTTCTGTTACCACTTTCTTTAATGGCAATGTATGTCTAATAAGCAACATTTTTATCTTTAGGTGACACATCCCCATTGTGCTCAGATTAGTAAATGTATTTCAAGGAGTTCCATCATGCACAACACAGTTCTGTTTCTAAGGTAACTAGTTCCAGCCCATTGAATGGGCCATCACATACCTACATACCAGAGCCTATGAAAGGAACTATACAATGATCTACATAATTTTAGAGAAAGTGGTCCCTTCCATTACATAGATATATAACACTGGTAAAATATTCATATGATTGGTGAAACAATGTAAAAGAAAATTAATTAGAAATACATAAGAAAACATACAAAAAGCTATACATTAAAGCTGGAATATAATTTATAATCAGTAATCAATAATGTAAATGGGGTAAGCAGATTAAAGTGTAGGATTAACATGCACAGTGCAGCTTTGCTTATTTTTTCATAATGGGCAGTCTGAAGTTCTCAGAAATTTGCTATTTGTTGATATGTAGGGGTCATAACATTTTTACTGCAAGAAAATTTTGTTCATTATCATAAGTTAGCATGCATTAAAATCTGCAAAAAGAGTACAGTATCCATAATAGAAAAATAGTTATTATTGTTTTAAGGAATACAAGGTGCAGTATATAGTACTTACATTCATTAAGAGAATATGGAGCAATTGTAGGTAGTGAGTCCAGTCCACACACTATCATCCTATTTACTTACAAGCCAATTCAGTATTATCTTCCAATCCATTCCTGGATTTTCTAGGTGGTCTGTTTGCTTCATGTGTTCGAAACATCACTGTGAATGCAAGTACATTCTTTATCATGCCTGCCACAGGCACTGACAAGCTCATCCTCCTTCATTTGATCACCTTAATAGTATATGGTGTAGTGTACAAATCATGTAGCTCCTCATTATGTAATTTTCTCAAACATCCTGTTAGCCCCTCCCACTTTAGCCCAAAAATCTTCCTCTGCACCACGTTTCTGAAATACTCTCAGTCTGTATTCTACTCTTACTTCTAAAGACCATGTTCAATACCCATACAATAATTTCAAAACTCTATTTACCTAAAACTTAAGTTTGTGTGTTCAGCATAAATACTCAGAGCTTGTTGACTGAAATGGATGGCCTGAACAGTGGAAGGGTCAGTAGTTATTTTTACCAATAAATGTAACCATAAGATGGCCTACAAGAGGTAGTGACATGAAGCTGGGAGCATCTGTAAAAAAAGCAGCATGGGATCTAGCAATGCCATAAAAAAAGGTGCTACACAGTAGTCCTTGCTATTAAAATCAGTTCCCCCAAACTTATATAATGTCTAACAATGCATACTTTAATAACTACCATACAGATTATTAACACTAATCCACTCACTGCCCTCGAGCAGGTACAAGGTAACAAAAATTTTCATTTTTTCAGACATTACTTTCATACTACCTGTTAAACTAGGCTGATCTCTGTTCCAACAGGGGAATGCAAAAGTGTTATCAAATATTCATTTCCTTCTCATGACTTTCTTTCATTTTTTGCATCATCTGTACCATCCAGCAGTCATCACTTGACAGGCCATTTAGCATGCTGAATACCTGTCATATCCCCATTTTCACCATACTCTTACCATTTTGAATTTGCTATGTCCATTTGTGTTTAACAAAGGAACTAACTGTTATTTCCTTCTTCTTCGCTTTATGGACCAGGCAATAATACACACATACGTTAAAATGTCACGCATTCAAGTGCATCCTTTCAGCTGTTGTGAAATCGGTGTCTAAGAAATGGTGGCTGCAAAGGTAGAGCATTCATGTATTCTGCACAACAGTGGGCTCTGTGCTCACATCTGAGTCCTGTATAAACAGGCAACTGTAATTCTATACACAACAGGCATGAAAGCATGGTTGATGTCCTCTCCTGTACTTTCCATATGTTGTGAATTGTGTTTGTGGCTGAAATTATTGATAATGAAGAATGCTGAATGCAAAAAATTTAATAATTTTTTGATAAATTTTTTGTCATTTAAGAAAAATAAAGAAAACATCGGAGCTTAATAAATTAGTTATTTTATATACACAGAATTTAAAAAGAAACATGTAATTTACTTATGAGAAAATACCTGCATAATTTCATTTAATTTTTGATACATAATAAATATATTAAAATGCATTAGATGTGTTTGTGTGGAAGTTGTATATTAGAGCTCACATACAAGCAACCTATTTCCTGACACATTTTCAAAGGTACCTATATACTGACATTTTTAATTTATAGGAGAATGTTTTATGAAAACTGCTGTGTAACTGTGACATACAGTCAACTTAAGTGACACATGAGACATACAAATGCATACCCCACAGCACTGCAGGTTCCCATTCCTGCTAAATCCTAGGCAGTTGGAGAAACAGCAGAATATATTCATTTTTATGTTTAGACCTTAACAAATAATGCCAATCACTAATCATTTCAGCAGTATGATTCTCAGGTAATGGTCCTCCGGTAAGTGTTACCCTGCAGTCTTATCAGCAAATACAAACGTCTTGGAGGAATCTGCTGCCTCCATCTTCTTCTAAGTGCTGTTTGATCTTGAATAGGGTAACAGTACATTTCTCCAAAATGCTGGTATAATACTTCCTTGGCGTTCCTTAGCGAGTCTGAGGTTTTATGTGTTGCATTCATATTATGTACAGAGCAAGGAATTTGTTCCTTCAAACAGCAGTTTATTCAAAGATATCACTCTAGTACCACCGCAAAATGGAAATTATGATTACACTCTTTAATGATTACAAATCATAATCCACTTACACAACTTAATACAATTTTTGACACATGCAACACCACTCCCAAAATTAAACTGATTACACAAACTTATTATTCTGAAGTAACACATGGAATTCAGTTATTTTTGTTTAATTTCTAATTGCTTGCCTTAATGAGTCTGAGACATACTATTAACAAGGGAGCCACTGGAGTCAGTGGGCAGGTGTGTGAACTACATGCAGTCCTGAAATTCAGGAATCTACAACATTTTAAAGTGCAAATTTCTTGCTGATTTCTGTCCAGTACTGTTAGCAGACAGTAACAGGCATGCAAAACATTATAAAACTGTAAACTACACAATTCATTATTTCAACCATGTCATTACTGCAAAAGGTTAAATTATGCCGCTTTAACAATAATATTCAGAGAATTGTTTAAACATGGAACTCAATACAGCAGTGGGGAAAAGTCTTGGGTCACTATGGGGCTACTGATGTCATAAGCCCTACTGCAGAGTTCTGTGATATCAAGAGGATGAGTACTGCGGAGCAGGCAGCATCATTGCTTAAAAGGCACCAAGTTCATCTGGACACCATGCATTATACATTGCTCAACCTTTATATGATGTGCACTAGCTTTCTTGTTTCTGTTCTACGTACATGGCTCTCAGTATACCAGCCAAAAGTTCTGTTTAGGGTGTCACATTAAATAACCTTTTGTTCAAGACTTAATAATAATAATAATAATAATGGAAAACAAGGAAACTACTAACCATTCATGGACAGCATGACCCAAAAGCAGATGTAGATCGCTTGTATGTCCCTAGAAAACAGGGAGGAAGGGGCTTGATGCAGTTAGAAGCAGCCCACGCAGTAGAAATTACAAAATTGGCGGATTATGTAGATAGGAAGGAAGACCCACTAATACAGGTTGTCAGAACACACCAACACAACACCGACTCAGTAATGTTACAGACAGCTAGATGCCTGAAGACAGAAGTACAGAAAGAAACGAGAAAAGTAAAAGAGAGTATAGCGGAGAAAACAAAAGAAAGATGGCAAGGCAAGAGGATGCATGGACAATTCCCACATAACTTAGACGAAAAGCTGGTGGACATTGAACAGTCATATCGCTGGCTAAAATCTGGTGAC
>Ga0123352_10018538_pt1 | contig 11094 bp, 7 predicted proteins | sample TergutLab28metaG_FD_89700 | JGI IMG/M metagenome (GOLD analysis project Ga0123352, IMG submission 89700) | Labiotermes labralis P1 segment gut microbial communities from Petit-Saut dam, French Guiana - Lab288 P1 | ecosystem: Host-associated > Arthropoda: Insects > Digestive system > Gut ... | reverse complement strand
TGTGTGTGTGTGTGTGTGTGTGTGTGTGTGTGTGTGTGTGTGTGTGTGGGAGTGTGTGTACTAGCAAGGTACATGTTATATAATTTGTTGCCATTCTTTATTAGCCTGATTATGACCGTTTACGGTCGAAATACATAGCCATAGTGTAACCTATTGCATACATTATAATCCTATATTGATATTGTGTACTGACGGTATATAATATACGTGGTGTGGTAGAAAAGTAATGAGACCGACAATGCTGCTGCCTCCCCCTTCACATGGCAGTTAGGTTAAACCCTGCTGTAGACTCAGTACAAGTTTCAACTTGCTACAGTTGCTACGCGATTGTTGAGAGCGTCTGAAGTGAAGTTGTGTTTGTGAGGTGCGTTACGAAAATGGACCGGCAAAACGTTTGAGCAACGTTGTGCCATCAAATTTTGTGTAAAGCTTGGTGAATCTGCTACTGTGACTTATGAAAAGTTAAAAAGGGCTTATGGAGAACATTTCCTGTCCAGGGCACAAGTTTTCAGATGGCATAAGTCCTTTTTAGAAGGCCGAGAAAAAGTGGAAAACGAACCTCGTGCGGGAAGACCTTCAACCTCAAAAACGGACGACAATGTGGAAAGAGTGAGGTCTCTTGTGAGGTCATATCGTCGATTGACGTTGGGAATGATCAGTAGTGAGTTAAATTTGAACCGGTTTACCGTTCATCAAATTTTGACGCAGGATTTGGACATGGGAAAAGTGCGCTCCAAGATGGTACCAAAGAACCTCACGACTGAGCAGAAGGCCAATCGGAGAGATGTGTGTCTTGATCTTCTGGACCGCTTTGAGAGGGAGACAGAATTCTTCATTTCTGTTATCACAGGTGATGTATCAGGGATTTCAGAGTATGACCCCAAGACAAAACGCCAAATTCGGGAGTGTCACACTGCAAACTCTCCCCGTCCCAAGAAAGCGAGAATGAGCAAATCCAAAATCAAATCGATGCTAATTTGTTTTTTTGGCAGTCAGGGGATCATGCACAAGGAATTTATGCCATCAGGACAAACCGTCAATCGAAGGTTTTGTTGGGAAGTCCTTGAAAGACTCAGGAAAAGGGTGGCACCTGTGCGACCAGTCATTGCACGCACACGGATGTTGCACCACGACAACGTCCCATGTCACACGGCAGTCTTCATCAATAAATTTTTGGCAGAAAAAACCGTTCCTGTGGTTCCTCAGCCCCCCTATTCGCCGGATCTCAGTCCCTGTGACTTCGTTTTATTCCCCTTGTTCAAAAACCACTTGAAAGGGCGTCATTTTGGTACTTTGGATAATATTCAGAAGAGCGTAACCGACGTGCTGAAAGGTATTCCAGCGGAAGCCTTCCAGCACTGCTACGAACAATGGAAACAACGCCTCCGTCGCTGTGTAGCTGCCCAAGGGAACTATTTCGAAGGGGATAACCTTGATTTATAAAAAGAGTAAAATTCATGGTTAAAAGAAAATCAGTCTCATTACTTTTCTGCAACACCACGTATTGTACAATTGTCTGTATTGTAAATTGTTGTATTCGTTAAGAATGTTTAACTCTCAACGAAGGAACAGCTCGGTAACCACAGTTACCATGGCAAGCAGGTTTCCCTTACTAACCGTATTAATCAGTTACTTATATAAAGTCTTTTATATAAGGTATAAGATATATAATCGTTCAACACCTAAAAGTAACTTTGAATTCTTGAGCTCATAAGTTAATCATTATTCAGTATAGTAGTTCTAATGATTCCACATGAAAGTAAAGCAGCCCCATTCCAGGCATGGACAGGCCCTGATGGTTGCAGGAGATTGAGGTTTCCATATATCAAGACAGTCGGCACTTGAAAGTAATAAGTTTGTTAATCCTACGCACCGGCCAGCTTTACCCTCGAGGAAATATTCTTGGTACTCATTTCTGTTAGAGACCGGAAAGTTTAAGTGAATGAAAAATCCAAATCGAATCGAACCCGCGACCTTCCGGCTCGTAGCGCAGTGACCCCCTCCCCCCCGTGAAATTCAAATGAAAGAAGTAAAATGGACTATGTTTCTATGCACATTCTATACACATTTTATTCAAATTGGCTATATATTTTACAGATAAACCGCCTACATAGACAGGCGAGCAGATGAGACACACCTAAATGTCTATCTGAATTACTATGTAGATGTAACCATAACAGATGTCAAAATATTTCTATTTATTTGGGATGTGTCAGAAAAAGTAAAAAGCAGTCCCGTTACAGGCCTTGAGTGGTCCAGAGTGTTCCAGGAAGTTAAGGTTCCCAGATTTCGTGACAACGGCACAGCATGGTGGTAGGTTGTCAGCCTTACACACCGGCCGCCTTTACTCCCAGGAAATACTCCTGGTACTCATTTCTGTTAGAGGCTGAGTCAACCCCAGGGCCATGGTGCGATCGGAAGTAGTTTATATCAATGAAAAATCCACTGACACCAGCTGGGATCGAACCAGCGACTTTCAGATTTGTAGCACTGAGTCTGAATTTATAGGGGCCGTTTTATTCTGCGGTTATATTCAAGATTTTAATCCGGTTTCCCCTACAGCGGCGACACGGTAGTTGGAATTACCCTACTTGCAACCGCAGTTCTGTTTATTTCAGAGGAATTCAATTCAATCAAGCAGCTCGGAGCTTTATGGGGCAGGAAATGACGTGCGACATGCAGCACGAAACCGATGTGACGTTGGTTCTGTAACATTTTCACATGTGTTGCTATAGGCAGTGTAAGTCCCTTCCATTTGCCAAATTAGACGACCTACAGAACTTGAACAAAATTAACACACGAAATCCCTGTGAAAGGCGTTACATTATTCTTTTATGAATGTCGTGCCGCGATTTCGTTTCAGAGAATTTTTTGGAGGGTCCAGAATAAAAAACTAGAATTTTTACACTTCTGTTATTCTATAATGATGGTGAATTGGTTCTGAAAACATTGTATTAGGCGTACATTTTACGTATTGAATGTACCTTTCAAGGTTTCGGCATTGATGAGGAATTATGATACAATTCAATATTTTATCAATAAATCCATCACACAATATTTTACCTTGTCTTTCCATTTCCTTCGTAATAAATTTAGACTTACTCTTGCTGGACGAAACCCAGATTTTGCAAGCGTAAACGAGTTTCTAGGCAATTGTGGATTGCTTATATCCTTCCTGTTCCTCTTTAACAAAATATTAATATCTTCAATTCTCTCTAAGTAATGGGTTGTGGAAATTGATCTTGATATATATTGATAATTGTTCAACGGGATGCAACACAAAGAAGTATATTTATTATTCTGCAAATTTACTCTAGATGTTTCGGGTGTCAACCACACTCATCATCAGGAGTACACAAAACTGTAACTACAGCCTCCGGTACTGGTCATATTTTTTGTGCATCTACCTACCTCAATCGTGGTTAAATTAGCTTGGACACGTTGGAGGGAGGTAGCTGCACAGTACCGGAGGCTGTAGTTACAGTTTTTTGTACTCCTGATCATGCGTGTGTTTGACACCCGAAACATGTAGAGTGAACTTGCAGAATAATAAATAGACTGCTTTGTGTTGCACCTAGTTGGACAATTATTAATATAGATCAGCGATGCACGGAACCATAAACATAAAATTGATCTTGATATATTTTCATGTACCAACTTCATTACCCGTGAAGCCTATTTTCCCACTTCCGAAAGCTACGCAATCTGCTCTTTATGCCTACAGCTTAATCGCCTTTATAGCCTATTTCTTGAAGTGACTTACTTCAGAGATCTGAGAAATGCCACAGCACAACTTCTGTATTTCTTTGTCATTCTTACCCATGAGGTACGTTTGTGACCATATATGCGGTTATGGTTCTAATACTGCACTTCATAGTCATATAAATATATATATAAATACATATATGTATATATATATATATATATATATATATATATACAGTGGGTTCTCGTTTTACGACGATTCACTTTTACGACCCTTGTCGTGTCGGACCGATCACTCCCAACTTGTGGTGCAACACTGTCGCAGCTCAAGCGTCCTTTCTCTACTCAGTAAGCTTCTAGCTCTTTCCCGGTATGCATGTGTTTCTTCTTTTTCTATTTTAGTGCAGTTCTTTTAAGTTGATTGTGATTTTTCCACCCATGGCATCCATCAAAAAGACAGATTGTCTTCGTTTGCAAAAAGGGGTGAAAAGAACAAGGAAGAATTTAACATTGGAGAATAAAATTTTAGTGATCAGAAAAATAGAAGCTGGCGAGAAACGTGCTAATTTGGCCTAGCAACGAGAATTATGTCACAAATTGTGAAAATCTGGATATTCTGATCCAAGGGAAAACCGAAATAAAGGAAGTTAGTCTTGACATTGTTGATCCTGTGGACATCACTGAAGTTTTAGAAAGTAACTCCCAGCCAATGTCCAATGAAGAAATTTATGACTTGGCCCAACAATAGAAAGAGCAGCAGAAGGAAGATGAAGATGAGGAGGATCGTGGAACCAAAGCAGTGCAGACGAAGGACCTTACTGATATTCTCTCCGCTACAGATATGGCAGCTGAAAAGTTATGTGATATCGACCCTGACTGGGAAGGCAGCTGTACGGTAAAAAGGGGCATAAGAGCCATGCTACACCCTTATTATAAAGTCCTGCAAGAAAAGAAGAAAAAATCAAAACAGTTGACGTTATATTCTTTCTTGGTGTTTTCTGAACCACGGCCTGGGCCTTCTTTAGCAAAATGAAAAGTGATTTGATTGATATTTTTTTTTTCCATTTTCTGTATAATTTTCTATATACCTGATTCATTAAATTAAAATTGTATGCCATAATGTAAATAAATATCGTAAATTATACAGTTACATGACTAATTTGTTGACCCATCAACCTGTCTCATTTTAAACTATTTAAAAATTACTCGTTTTACGACGATTCGATTTACGACCAAATATTCGAGAACGTAACCCCGTCGTAAAACGAGACCCTACTTTGTGTGTCTATATGTGTGTATATATATATATATATATATATATATACGCCAGATCACCGTGTTGACTAAACTTTGTGCTTTAGTGCCTAATATGTTTGTGCCATCACTGATAAACTTGCCTCTGTCACCGTTCTGGTGGCTCGAATTTTGAGGTGGTCACAGAATTTTCGACAACATTTGCATCTATATATATATATATACTCACGATAAGATGAATTCAGTGCTTAAGCTTTCGGCCTAGCGGTTGTAGAATCAGTGCCCGGGCTCTGGTTAGAATAGAGCATTTCCTGTTCACTTTATAGTCTAATCGACATGTCTGTCCCCCCCCCCATATCCTATTATTCAATACATTCTCTGTCTACTCCCCAGAGGAAAGCACATAGTTCGTGAGTAGAAACATTTATCCCGTCCATTACCGTGGTTAAAAGCATGTCTTCGTGGAGTGAGCTTAGCTAAGTAAGGTAAGCAGTCCTTTTACTGGCCTGTAGTAGCCCAGAGGGTTCCAGGAAGTTAAGGTTCCCAGATTTCATGACAACGGCACGGGATGGTGGTAAGGTTGTCAGTCTTACGCACCGGCCGCCTTTACCCCCAGGAAATGCACCTGGTACTCATTTCTGTTAGAGGCTGAATCGGCCCCAGGACCATAGTGCGATCGGAACGATTTTATGTCAATGAAAATTTCCACTGACACCAGCTGGGATCGAATCCGCGACCTTCCGATTTGTAGCACAGCACCTTAACCACTGTGCTACCGCGATGCATAGCTAAGTACAGGGACAATTTTAAGCATACTTTACACTTAATGTCCCTTTACAAATATGCAAATACAGACTAGGTCTCAGGTAATTGCATGATGGTTGAAAGTTACGAACCAAAGACAATTATTTAGTGACCACAATGGATCTGCGTTAACGTATTTAATACTCATACTTGAAATACAGTTGAATTCTCTTAACTAAATAGGTTACTATGTTTATTATAAATAGTGTATTGCGTTTCACTTGGCAGTTTCTGATAGGAGTACAGTTATTTTAGCACATCATGGCAAAACCTTCATCAGATAAGAAGGCACTACACACGAAACTGGCGTTAAATAAGAGCATAATAAGAAAAAGCACCTAATTCACAGTCATTATTCCATAATCAATACATGCTTTATATTACAGTGTATTTGTGTATCAGTTGAGTCATATATAAAGACCGATTTTTTTCTCCCTAAACAGTACAAGTGATGGAAATCTAATGTAGAACCGGTAGCTTAGTGTAGGTCCGAAATTTGAACTGCTGTAAAGAAAATACTAACTTCCTCTTCCATAGAAGATGGATAGATTTTGGCGAGCAAACAGAATATCCGCTGTTTAAGATGTGCTTTGCTAAACGGATGACCCATTTATAGAAAATACAGGGTCCGCCAAAAAAAATATATACAATCCCCATACACACTTTGACCGAGGTTGCTCAATCAACTGCTCACCGTTGTAATAGATGTTAAGCCGCTAACGGCAACCACTTTGAGCACCTCCATTAACTGTACAGGTACAGGAAACTTGTATTCTGCTCTATTGTAACGTGTATTCAACTTGTGATGTATAATTAAAGTTAGTACTTACATAAAAGATAAGAGTTTTCTTTCGTTAAAGTGTGTATATATTTTAATGGAATAATTTTTTTCTCGTTACAAAAAAATTCAAAAGCACCTATCTTATGCAATTGCAATAATCCCCTTATCATTTAGCTTTTCTTATTTTTATAATACAGACCCGTGATAACGGATGACGTAACAATATTTCATGCCATTGCAAAGACAGCCGAACATTAGTTCTGTAGATAATTGTTACCTACGTAGATACATATAAATATTTCGGAGTCTCTCTGCGTACCTAATATATTGTGTACCGGAAACAAGTAATTCTATTAGCCTTTATTTTAAAGTCGGTTTGACTCACGTATACCAGAATGTGTACTTCCCTAAGATTATAAAATAGATACATGACCGATAGTTGCATGTAGGTATGCCGCCTGATTTGGAGCGTAGGGGTATGGTAGTATATTTATTATTATTATTATTATTATAATTACTAACGGTAACTGAGTTTTCACTCGGTGGCAGTAGTTCTTACAATGGTACAGACAAAACAAATAAGAATAAATATACATAAACGAAACATTACAAAAAACACAGTACAAACAATACAAACCACAGTAAAAACAAGTACACATATTACCATAACACTCACACATTACAAAACCCACACACATATACCCACCCACATATTACAAAACAAGTTAAAGCAAACACAGCACAAGATATACCCGAGTGAACTAGTTACAGTTTAATTAGTTACCCTTAGTATAATTTCACCGTAATGTACATGGCGTTTTTATCTCCAAGAACTTCAACGTAACTCACTTCAATTCACTTCACTTCACTTCAAAATAAAATCACTTTACATCCGTCAGTTCACTCAACATCACTACATTCCAAATCACTTCACTTATTTACACTCAATCCCCACTTCAATTCCCTTGCTTGTAATGAAATTCTTAATCCTCTTTCTAAAAGTGTTTAATTTACAGGGGAAAGATGCTAGTAAACTTGCAGTTAATTGGTTCCAGCTTCTAATGGTCCTATTTGCAAAGGAATATTTACCAACATATGTTCTTTGTTGTATATGGTACTTATACTGAAAATTCGGGCTCAACCCAGCGCCATATCAGACAGGCCAAAATATCGAGCTCCTGTGTGTGTAATCTGAAACCAACACATTTTAACTAAAGAAACCTAACTGTGCTAAAACCTTCAGTTTTTCAGACATAGTACGAATATATTCAGTGACTGGCATGTCTTTGACATATGATAAAATATACTGAAGAGAGAAGCTACAAAATAGTAAAGTAAATATATGTGTATAATATATTATCCACCGTCAATACACAACATACATCAAACAAGACACAATAATTAAAATTAGGTGATATTTGTCTACATGTTTCGGTCGTGACCGGCCATCTTCAAGCCAACTAAGAACAACAATTGAAGTACAGTAAAAAATATTACTCAGTGGGATACCATTTCGTTCACATTAAACCTTGATAAAATATGAAAATCCTTACATAAGATTTTATTATTCTATTCCACTGTTTTAATTGAGTAACATTTTTAACCTTCCTTAATTGTTGTTCTTAGTTGGCCTGAAGATGGCCGGTCACGGCCGAAACATGTAGCCAAATATCACCTAATTGTAATTATTGCGTCTTGTTTGATATGTGTTGTGTATTGACGGTGCATAATATATTATACAGATTTGATAATACGCAACGGGATGGCCTCTCTCTCAAAAAAAAAGTAAATATATTTATTTATTTAAAGGCGTCGTGTGGCAATGTGAAAGAGAAGGCGATGTCAGTAACCATAGGTTCGTTAGGAAGCCTCTCTACGTCGTGTCATAAGTACGAATATCGAAAAGGCTTTCGTTGAAAACATTTCGGAGCCATTTAATGCTTTTTTGACCGTGCATCGTGCTATTTCCATATAATATTAACCAACAGGATGTACTATTTACTTTCAGTTCATTTCATAGTAGTAGAGACAAAACAAATAAGAATGAATATACATAAAGAAACAATACAAAAACACAGTACACACATAATACAAAACACAGTAAATACAAGTGCACATTTGTGCAATAAGAACCAACAGGCTGCACTATTTTATTTTAAATTTATTTCGATAATTAACCTCTACATTTTTCGAGCAGGTTCATGGCTCATTATCAGGAGGTACTACTCTGTATATATCAATTGCTGTATATACACAGTAGTACCTCCTGATGATGAGCAGTAAGCATGCTCGAAACATGTAGAGGTTAATTATCGAAATAAATTGAAAATAAATAGTGTAACCTGTTGGTTCATATTATACGGATTCAGTGTCATTCTTGGATGAGCACACTTATGTTTGGGAAGATAATAACTTTGCACTTTCCATGATACTACAAAATTAGGAGTCTTAAGGGCAAATGTTACTCTGGAGGAGATAACCTGTGTTAACGTTTACAGTTTATTTAGAGGCACTGCCAGATGTTAAGTATGTACATCGGAGACGTATGAATGAAGTATGAGCATGGAGCGTTGGTGGAACAGTATGGACAGTGGCAAACTAATGCTCTCGAAGATGAGTCTGTGCCGGTTTGTCCATCATAAATCGAGCAAGGCCTAATATACTCGGTGTGAAACCGACGACAAACGACTTCAGCCGTGAATCGCGTTACTACCGTGTAAACATGTGCACAGCTACTACCATGTTAACATGTGCACAGCTACCTTGTTAACATGTGCACAGCTACTATTGTGTTAACTTGTGCACAGCTGCCACCATGTTAACGTGTTCACAACTACCTTGTTAACATGTGTACAGCTACTACTTAGTTAACATGTGCGCAGCTATTACTGTGTTAACTTGTGCACAGCTACTACCGTGTTAACATGTGCACAGCTACTAGTGCTGTGTTAACATGTGCACAGCTAGCACATTGTTGACAAGTGCACAGCTACCGTGTTAACACGTGCACAGCTCCTACTGTGTTAACATGTGCACAGCATTTATTTCTGTTTAATTCTTTCTCTATTAGTGTGCTGACTAAACATACATAAGGTCTCTTACTAATACAGCAAAGAGACGTAAGGGAAAATAACTTGCAGGCTCAACAGCGTTGATCCAATTACTAAATTTACACACAAACATACGAAGTCACTAATATACAAGTAAAACACAAACGCCGCGAAAAAACAAAAGAGAAACTAGACAATGTAACTGTGTATTCTAATTCAGCTTCTTAATAATTAAGCACATAACAATAATAATAATAATAATAATAATAATGTCATATTTATCAACAAAATGCACCTATGTTTAACAAAGGTGCATTTTATTGGTCTGTATTATGTGATGATATTAAAATGCACAATACAAGGAACGTAAAATAATAACATAATTTTTATATTATTTTTATTTATCTACTCTATTTCCGGCCAGTAACCAAAACCGTAATTAATAACGATGGGAAGGAGAGCGTTTATATAAGCTTTACATTATGTAATGATTAGTCAATATTAGAGTAAGTTTTTTTTAAACATTGCACTAGTTAAAACATAAATGGATATCCAGAAACTGATTCTAAATTACAAATATTTACTTTCATCTCTGTTATTTCTCTAACATGTCCGTGTAAATTACATCAGCATAAAATCCTACTGATCAATAAAGTTCTAGAAAGATATTCTTTCAATCTGTGTAGAATATACGAATAAATGTTAGAAGCCTTATTCCTGGGAGGGTGATTTTACGTTTTACAGTTATCCTTTTCATTTGAGGCTATTGTCACTCCTCTCAGTAGCATGCACAACTGCAATAATTCCAGGAAGCATGACTGTCGTTGTCATGTCCTCCTCTTTTGTTCTCTTTTATCTCAAATAATATTTTTTGTCACCCAAAGTGGAAAAGATGGACGACAAACGTTCAAATACGTTCTTCAGTGCATGCACATGCACAATAAAATTGTTAGCACAGACAAAAGCAAATGTCGGTTAATTGCGAGGAAATTAAAAACCATGTCGAACTCATTGCTTCGTAAAACTGGAGGACATTTACTTGTCACACAAAACAGACTTACGCCCATTATCAAAATTTTCAATTTCAGTTCAGAATTCATTAAACTTTCCTCGGCTTTCATTTCTATTACATATTTTCGTTTTATCTTCTTTTTCCTCCTTTCTTCTTGTTGCATTTCATTTCTTCCTTTCTTTGCTTCATTCTTTATTTTTCTCTCTTATTGTCGTAATTTCTTCTTTTCTCATCAGTTTCCACATCCAACTTTATTCCTCTTCCTGTATTTTTTTTCCTTTCATACCTAACCTTTTAAATCCTACTGGTCACGTGATGCACCAACAGTTTAACATTCAAAAAATGTACGCTCTGCCTACACTGTATTTATGTGTTGTTTATCTGAGAACAAACAGCGACTTGTGCCACTTACAGCATGAACTGATTGGTTTTTATAACCGAGATGAAAAGTGTTTACAGCGCGGTACGGACTGGGTCTTTAAATAAAG
>Ga0123352_10018536_pt1 | contig 11095 bp, 6 predicted proteins | sample TergutLab28metaG_FD_89700 | JGI IMG/M metagenome (GOLD analysis project Ga0123352, IMG submission 89700) | Labiotermes labralis P1 segment gut microbial communities from Petit-Saut dam, French Guiana - Lab288 P1 | ecosystem: Host-associated > Arthropoda: Insects > Digestive system > Gut ... | reverse complement strand
ACGTGGGATATCTGTCTGTAATAACAAGAAGTTATTTTGTTTTATTACGTGGGATATCTGTCTGTAATAACAAGAAGTTATTTTGTTTTATTACGTGGGATATCTGTCTGTAATAACAAGAAGCCCCTTAGCCTCTTGTCGTGGAATGCAGTGGAACAGCTTTTTAAGAAATCCCAGTTTTTAGTTAATCAGTCTGCTAAGCTAAATGGATTCGTTCTCTCCCGCTCGCCTGCTGTCTTACTGTCTTCAAAGTTTTCAAGTGTTTGTGCTTTCCAGGATTAAAAGAAACAGGATAAAAAAAAATCAACTAAACTTGCATTGAAAGAATCCAGACCTGCTCTAGTTTTGAAGGTTAAAACGCTATTTTATTTTGTCTTTGTGCAGACGAAAATGCGGTATGGGAGGGAGGCTGTGTGTCTACAATGTATATCTTCCCATTCTCCGTGTCTCTGGTCGACGAGCTGATAACTTGAAATACTTTCTCCATAAATGGAGGCTTTTGGTATGCGATGTGAGTTGTAGCATTCCAGCAGTTAGAGGAACAATTCATCTTGAATCTCGGCTGCCCAGTTCAGTTAAATTCTGGAGATGTTATTGATTACTGTCCAAATAAAAAACATTAACCTTCAACTGCTTTAAATCCCGTACAAAAATGACTCAAAATTAACGTCACGTCTGAACCGTAAAAATGATAGTTACGGAGAAATTAGATAATTGCGTAGTTCTATTAATACCGTGTAATACATACTTGTGCGAATGAGAAGATAATATTCCGAAGCTTCTGTGACGGTCCACGCATAGCTCTATGGATGTTTAACGTTATTTTGTTTAATGCATAAAGGATTTTGAAGTTTTGACATGTTGGTAATGTTTAACTTTAGAAATATGCCGTACGTTAATGATACGAGGACAGGGGTAGCCGAGTCGGTATAGCGACTATGCTACGTGCTTGACGGTCCGGGGATCGAATGCAGGTAGAAGTCGAGATTTTCCGTACCCGTCGAGACGGGCTGTTGGGTCCAAACAGCTTCCGTGACAATGGTACTGGGTTTCTTTCCCTGAGGTAAAGCGGCTGGGGCGTGGCGTTGACCACCCATCACCACCAAACGCCGAGGTTAGAGAAAGAGTAGAGCGATACCTATACCTTTCTTCTGTGTCTGCACTGGCATGTAACATGGGCGACGTTTTTACCAGTACAATTCTGCTTCAAATATGGACGTCTAAGGTCATTATAAAAGGAATCAAAATTCTTGGTATGTGTTTTCAGTTTTCATTTTCGTTACATTACTTTCAATTCCGTTCCATCTCCGTGGCTGTGTTTCCCATACCTCCCAGAGTTACGTAAGAACCAAAAGAAAAAAATGATGATTACATTTAACCAATAGAACCACGAAGAAGGGTATGTAATGTGCTTCGATGTCTGTGACAAACATGAGTAGGTTATTCGGCTAGTGATGTTCGGTTGCTGCGCAGAATAACGTGCGTAGGTGTATAATGTTCGTCTGCCACCTAACATAGTTATTAACGACACTGTGCCAGCTATAGAGTTTTGTATTGTTGAATGAGAAACTATGTGGGGAGTGATGGTAAGGGCCTAAGCGTAATCCGTAATGGCGTTCACAGAATTACAGATAGTTTTATTTGAAATTAATTAAGCTTATTTAAAAGTGGGAATGATTTATTATAAAGTGGTAAAAGTCTCCATGTTCAATTTAAACATCTGTGCAAGGTTTGTCTGACGAGGGGAAAGTCCTTCTGTGACCTGGTACAAAATTTAAGTTTATTACTAATCAGTACGGCTGAAATCAGAATTTCCGATAATTTTTATGGAGACCCTCAATACCGAATTTCAATGGAATCTGTTTAGATGTAAAACAAGTTCCACGCAGAAGCACATGACCTCTATCTAAGACTGTCTAATTTTCACGCTTAGTGAACAACGCCTAGAAATTAGTATGACAGTTCAGGCGATTACTATTTTCGGGCTGTGTATATTACTTTCTACAACAAAAACGTACTGCTGGTCGTGTAGCATGCACTCATGACTTTAGATATAAGTACAAGGTTGTACGCGGAAAACCTCAAACGGAAAAGACTACTTCGAAGACCTGGACGTAGAGGGGATGTGAAAATTATAATGCGCCTCTCAGGAATGAAATGTGTGAGTGTGGGGTGCATTTATCTGTCTTGTGACCTCAACAGTTGGCTGGTCGTGGGGAACGTAGGGATGCGAGAGTGGATTTTGTAGAACGCGAGGTAGTTCTGACCCAACTGAATTACTGTCGGCTGTTCGCGAATTGCGGAGTTAGTTGCAGTTAAACAACAGGGACTCCAATTAGGCCTTCCGGATGGCCGCCCCCACCGCTGACCTAACCACACAGTAGTATATATCAGTCCATTAACTGCAAACAGATGAGTAGACGGAGGTTATCGTGCTGCAGACAGAAATGGGTCCATTATGAAACATCTGGAAGAAGCAGGCTTTGCGTTAGTGGTGTGTTGAAGTTACTAATATCATGCTACTCAAAGTAATTCAGCGACTGTGGTAAGGGATGACGACTATTTCTGGCAAATCGAAAGATAATATTTATGTCTGCCGATTAAATGCCAGGAACTCAGCAGTCAACAGGAAAGCAGTAACAAAAACGCGAAGGGGAAATAGAGAATAACTGAAAAACTGTACAAGTCGAATGAAATAGGACAAATAGAATAAATGAGGTGAAATTTTCTGTTATGTGAACGTGTCATTGTGTCATTATCTGCACACTACGTGGACATGAATATGAACGAACTCGTTGCCAATTTTAAGTTGGCGACTGCTTAAACTTATCGCAGGGGTGCACAATTACCGGACGCCAGTTTTCCCTGGCAATTACATTTTGTACGGTGGCCCCTAATACGATATATATATATGTCGTATTATATTATATGTAGCGCGTATGGGGATAGAAGAGGCGTATACAGAGTTTTGATGAGGAAACCTGAGGGAAAGAGACCACTTGCGAGACCCAGGCGTAGATGGCAGGATAATATTAAGATGGATCTTCAGGAAGTAGGTTGTGGGGTTATGGACTGGATCGAGCTGGCTCAGGATAGGGACAGGTGAGGGGCACTTGTGAATACAGTAATGAACCTTCGAGTTCCATAACATGCGGGGAATTTCTTGACTAGCTGAAAACCGATTAGCTTCTCAAGAAGGACTCTGCTCCATAGAGTAAGTAAGTAAGTATATATATGTATATATATATATATATATAATACGTATGTGGGTCCTCGGTGTAGAACTGGCTTCACCTCAATTGAATTTTTAGTCGGCTCCTATAATTTTGGAAAATTTGTTCACCCAGTCTTATATTTTCTTTTTATTTTCTGTTTCTCGATTCGGAAGTTGGAAATAGTGCCCATAACTGTTCCCTGTGTCTTCTTATTAGAAGACCATGAAGGTAAGTAAGGGAAGTAGAGTATAGCTCCATTCAGTCCTAATCTGGGCCCTAGCTGGAGGTGAGTGTTCAACTTCACGTCCCGACCGCCTGACCTTCGAGAAAGAACCCTGGTACCTACTGCATAGGAGTCTGGGTTGTTCCCAAAACCATTGTAGACGGTTCTGGGTAAGAGAAAATTTCTTGCCCTTGCCTGGATTCAGACCCCAGCCCGTTGAATCCGTAGCGAGTCGTTGTACCGGACACAATACGGCGGCTCCCCTGATCATACGTTATTCGAAACTCATTAATCCGGACAGTTGGAATTATTCCTGCATTAAAGGAATTCTTACATCGCCCAGTACTGGGGTCGACAAATTTTCCAAAAATCTATGAGCCATTTCCAAATTCTAGGCCCCAGAAATGTGACAAGTAGTAAGTTCATTATTCAGGAGTGTCCTGTAAACCTCACTGCCATATGGCATTTTCTGCCTGTTACATGTTAAAAGATGTGAGGGAGGGGGGTTGGGCGGGGACCCTGCAAGAACTGGGCTGAAAATGCTAGAAGCCACTGAGCAAAATTCAGTAGCCCAAGTGACCAATAGCCAGAGGTGCGTGTGCATGTGACCAAGTATTCCGAAGGAAAAAGGATGTTCCTAAAACTACGTCTTTTCTGCCTTTAATGAAGAAGTGACGGAGATCAGCATTGCGTGACAAACCGGACTCACAAGTAGGTGCTTCCCTACCCTATCACCGAGGGTAGGAGCAATCAGCTCTTTTCCATGTAGATTCACCGTCAAAAAGTCTGAACACTTTTCTGATAGTTGCTGTGGTGCTACTACTGCACCCAGCTCTTCATCCTAAACACTTCGAACGAGTACCGTTTTCTCCATTCTTTTCGTACTTCCACGCCTCTCCTTAGCCCCTCTCCCAGCTTCCATTATTATAAACCCCAATACATGTTTATTCCCTAGTGCTAGGAAAAAAAAGTTTCATTCTCATACAAAGCAATAGGTAAGAGTTAAGATTTAGTATATTTTATTCTGAATGTTTGCACTTTGCAGACAGGATGACAAAAGATTTTGAATGCAAAAATAACTTTAAAAAACTGACCTAACGTAACGTAGCCACACCTAACTTAGTCTATCCTAAGCTAACATAGATTAACCTAACCTAACCTAACCTACCATAATCTAAACTAGTCCAACCTAACTTCACCGAACCTAACCTAACCTATTCTAACCTTCCCTAACGTAACCTAACCTAACTTAGTCTAATCTAACCTAGCCCAACCTAACCTAACCTAACCTGACTTAACCTAGCCGACTTTCTCCTAATTCAGTACGGTTCAGTCCTTTGACGAATGCAATTTCTATTCGTCAGTGATTTTTTCAAAATGTTTATATTCTGCCACATTTTCGAAGAATGTGTCACCAACCTCTGTGTTGTGATTTTATCGTGTATTCTGTCGAAGATACTTAACACTGACGCAGCTGTGTCTGTACCGACCTTTTTACTGGCTTCTAAACAGAGTTTTCTTTACGAAAATTCCAGCGATTTGCACTTTTGAGCAGACCTTCAGCACACGAAAGTTATTCGGCCATGCATTTACCCGAAGCCTGTAAGACAGAAAGTCTCTCAGGAAATGGCTTGTAGTGCAGTCTCAAAGACTGGCAGCCCTGCTGCAGGAAATGGACACCAATAACGCGCCGTCATCTGGACGAGACATCTTTCTCTTCTCCAAGTCTCACGTCCCATTGGTCGCTGATTTGATTTCACTCCGCCGTATATATGAGTACACTTCGTTCAAAAGAATCTTTAGGCTCTGTTTTGTTCCCTCAGAAAATGACTTTCTAGATAAAGTTAACGCTTTCATGTTCAGTGATGTCGAAACGCACATAATAGGTTTATGTACTGCTCACAGCCTGACAACAGGTAGCTGACGGAAGGTAAAGACTGAGCAGAGTAATTTAGTTAGAAGGAGTCTTGATTTTCTGAAGTAGCGTAGATGTAAAGTTCACCATAAAACAAGCCATGAAGGTCCACAGGGGGAATAGAGGTATATCTCATTTCTTTCTTTAACCTCGGCGTTAGATGAATGTGGGTGGTCAACGCCACGCCCCGGCCGCTTTACCCCCGGGAAATACCCAGTACCCATCGTATAGGGGGCTGGGTGAGGCCCAGGGCAGTTCTGGATGGGCGCGGAAAATCTCGCTTCCACCGGATTTCGATCCCCGGACCGTTCATCCCGTAGCAAGTCACTGTACCGACTACGTTATCCCGTCCCACATTAAGTAGGTTAGCCACTAAATAACTAGCTAACTCCATGGTGCAGAGTCCTTGAGGAAGTATAGCTCCTCAGGTGGTCTCAAGAAATATTCGTCATTTAATGGATCCCGAGAGTTTTTGTTGTGTTCGTGATAGTCTATTGTCCTAATCCTGAGCGAGATGAATACCGTCCATACTATCCTATCTTGTTCTTGAAGATCAATTTAAAAGAGGGGGCACACCTTTCAAAAAATCTAGAAGAGACCTCGAAAATCAAGGTGCCAGAAAGGTGACATGTAACAAGTTCCATACTGAGGGCCCACCAATATCAGTCGTCACCGTACAAAATGTATTCGCCTTGGCGGGCTGGCATTCGGGACTTGGCTTTTCTGAATTATAATATTATACTTCCATTAACACCTAGCTCATCCAAACGGTTCCTCCCCTTCAGGATGCATCACCGAAAAAAAAAGCTAAGTAAAAATGTATGTTTTCTTTTTTAGTGTCTCCCGTAAGAATTTTTTTCTCGTGATTTGACCCTGGTGACCAAATAGTTGCTGCAACGGCTGTTTTAGAGTGACAGTTGTCGGCCGGTTGGTATTTCCTTACAAACTTCTCCGAACACTGCTCTGAGTATGTCCTATTAACCCTTTAAAGACGAAAGTGAACCCTGATTTATATATGCTCAACTCATACCGCGCAGTAAACACATTCGCTCTTGGTTATAAAGGACCACCATTTGATATTGTTTAGGGAAATAATTGCTGTTTATTCTGAGATCCGTACAAAACACGCTAATACGGTGTGAGAAGAACGTATAAATTTTTATTGTTAAACTTGTTGGTTTATATGTTAATAACTGAAATTTAAAAATTATCAGATTAACGTTTGAGAACTGCGCCCTTCTGGGTTATGATGCAGCAAGTAGCGGAAATTGTTTTTTTACCGAAGTTTCGGGACAACCAACCCTGCATATGAGACCGATAGGTTGTCCCGAAACGTCGGTAAGAAATTTCTACTACTACTACTACCACCACCATTACTACTACTTCTGCTGCTACTACTATTACTACTACTACTCGCTGCGTAATTACCCAGAAGAACGCAGTTCTCATCTACAGGGTAATTTATAAGTCCCTCCGAGATTTCCGACCTCTGCGGTACAGTCACGCCGAAGGGGAGCTTGTCAACAGAGGGAGAGACACTCCTAGTTTCTGTCCTACCTTACAGGTGCTCAATATGTCCGCCCTGCTGTGTCTGTCTTGGTTGTTGCGAAGCCGAGTTCGGAAGTTCCGGAGGTACTTATGAATTACCCTGTACTTCGCGGCGTAAGCCTGAAATCATCCAGGGTAATTTTGTTATTTTCAGTTTATTTCCATAATGTGCGGTTTGAAAAATCGTTGTTATAAACCTGCTTAGATCGGTCGGTATAGCTGCTAGGCTACAGACTGACGACCGGTAAGTCGTTGTTTCCTTTTCCACAGAATCCGTGCCGTCTACCGGGCCCACGCAGTCTCACAGTCAATGGACACCGAGTGTTGTGACTCCGGGGTTAATGCTGTCCGGGTCGTGAATCCCACCGCTCACCTCCGTCTGTCGCCGATATTATGAATGCCCTACCGTCACTTACGCCGTACGTTAGTGGCTTGGTGCTTAATTAAGTACGCCGTTGTTAACTTTACTTTCACCGTTATTGCATTAAGTGACAGTAAATTACTGTATTTTAGACAAAACCGTAATATATTTCTTTCGAATTTTCTTTTTTAATTCATAACTTTATCTTTCCTAGCGGTCACTAATGTGACATAAATAACGTGGAACAAAGTATAAACCTCGCAGAAACCCTGCTTCCGTTCCTCTTAGTGTAATTAACCTGATAAAACAACAATAGGGGAGGAAACAAATGGGCCACTGTGCGTGTGGCCTATAGACATAGGGGAGACGAGCGTGACATATAGCATGCAGGGGTTGGAGGTTAGGTTTATGAAACATTACCACGAGACCCAGTGGATTGTTTTAATAATTCACCCTCTGTTTTTTTTAAGTAGATATATTTAATCCATCTTTAGTTAAGTCAGTAGCGCCATAAGCACAACGGGATGATGTTACCTAAATAAGCCTATATGTTTTTTTTTGTTCTATAAGGCTAAAGGGCTAATTCCATACAGCATATTAGCATAGGTAGTCAAGAAACTCCCTGCAGTTTGTAAAATCCCAAGTTCATTATTCAAGGAACCCGTCAAAGGTATTCTCCTCAGCCAGTTGAATGCCATCCAGTCTCTTTAATAGCAATTATTTATTGTATTAGTACCGTCAATACACAACATATGCAAAGACCAGATGTGTTAGTACAACTGGGTTATATCTGGCGATATGTTTCGGCTGTTAACCGGCCATCCTCAGGCCAACAAAGAATAGTGTTGTTAAGGTACAGTCATATTGTTTGTCCAATGGGATCCCACTGTTTACATTAAAATTGGAAACATTATGAAACAGTTTTAGCAGTTTTATTATTATCTTAGTAACGAACTGGTTAGAGTGGTGACGTTTGTGACTTTCATTCTAAGTGCACGCTTTTCGAATTTCGGCCCAGGCTCTTTGAAGAATCCAGGAGAGTACACTGGATTTTCCAAAGTTTGGCGGTAATTGTGCACACCTTCACGTTGAACCCTATAAACTCTGCACTGTGACACCGTAATTTTGCGTGTTTCTCACAGTAATAGACACCGTTCCCTTACGCAGCTCGAAGAGGTTTGTCTTTATAATGGGAGTAACGTACGTTCTCTGTGACGTACGAACGGATATACAGTACGTGTGTAGATTTATTTTAGTCGTAGGTCTTGCAGTGGCTCGGGCTGTTAGTCTCGTGGTTCTAATCGCGATGGCCCCTTTTGATTCCGGGCCGTTTCTTATGAGATTTGTGGTGGATAAAGTGGCACTTTGGCTTTTCCCTGTCCGTGTTACCCAACCAATACTCCACACTCATCGACATCTTACTAGTATTATGATAACATTAGCAGGACAAACGGGCAAAACCTATAAACGTTCAAACAAATTAATGTTGCTTCGGATATCGTGGAACATTGGGCAGAAAATTATTTTCACTCACTTTTAGTGGACAAAGGTTTATGTTCGACCCTTCTTGTCATAAAACATTTTATCTAATTTTTCAGCTTCTTCTAATCACGTGTAGCTGTATTGTCAGATTGAGTTACAATGTCGTTAAATAAAGAAACAATAAATAACATTATTCCCCCAATCATATCCAGGTTTTCCAAGTGCGTTTTTCCTTTCAGATATTGCGCTCTTGACTTTAGTGGCATTTATATATTTTTCATTGCGTGTCACATGTCTGATCCATTTTTTTCTTTTGTGACTCGACAGCCCTTACTGTTTAGTCTGGAGGTCACTCTCAGACACAACACACTCGGTAGGAACCCTCCGGCTGAGTGATCAGCCCGTCACACAGAACTCTACCTGACAACACACAACACTCACAAGAGACAGATATCCATGCCCCTGCGGGATTCGAACCTGCAATTCCAGCAAGCGAGCTGCCACAGACAAACGCCTTAGACCGCGCGGCCACTGAGACCGGCCCCCTAACAAAGTATACATTGATATGAACCTGTATGGGTGGCTATCGATTGGACACGCGGATCTGTTCTCGTGAGTGGGTGTGAGGGTGAGTGTGAAGAGTGAATATCATCACTGTGATGAGGGCGAACATGTTTCATTGCACTTTTATCAAGGGAAAAATAATCGTGTTGAATAATTGGAGAGGAGGCGACAGAATGGAAGGGTTCTAGCTGTTGGTCCGTCCAAATGTTGTCCTCAGAACGTCTTCCCTCTATTGTCTTCAGTATTAAAGGATTCTCTGCCTATTAGAAGTAAAACACTTCTGACTGAATAAACTTCTTGCTTTGAATGAACTGCCTTTTGTTGTCACATCATAAGCATATTGTCATCGGTACAAAATACTCGTCAATGCAAATCACTTTTCTTGTCTATAGTTCTGCCTGTTGCCTAAGATTTGAGGTTCTTGTAACAATCAATTACTCTATGGAGCAGAATCCTTCTTTAGTTCACTGTCTTGTCCACAAGAGCCCACTGCTTGCCCCTTTGTTCAGTCAGATTAATTCAGTTCACATCCTTCCATCCGATTTAAATTCCATTTTACTATGGTCTTCTTCATCTTCATCTCTATCTCCCAGGTGTTCTCTTTCTTGCAGCATCTCCACCATTTCTCTTCTCCTCCATATGTGACGCATTCCCCACCAATCTTATCCTCCTTGATCTGAACACTCTAATTATATGGTGAGGAGTACAAATTATGGATTTTCTCATTATATTATATTCTACTGTCTTCCAGTTTGTTATCAAAAAATTTACATATTAAGACATACAGATTAATAATTTTGCCTCTTGTTTTGTATAGGTGTGAAACTTGGTCGCTCACATTGAGGTAGGAACGTAGGCTGAGGGTGTCTGAGAATAGGATGCCAAGGAGAATATTTGGGCATAAGAGGGACAACATATTAGGTAACAGGGGAGTGGAGAAAACTACATAATGAGGAGCTAAGTGATCTGTACTCCTCACACAGTATTGTTCACGTGATAAAATCGAGAAGAATGAGATGGGTGGGGCATGTAGCACGTATGAGGGAAAGGAGAGGCGTATACAGGGCTTTTGTGGTGAAACCTAAGGGAAACAGACCACTAGGGAGACCCAGACATAGATGGGATGATGATATTAATAAGGATCTGCATGAAGTGAGATATGGGGGCATGGACTGGATCGATCTGGCTCAGGATAGGGACAGGTGGCGGACACGTGTAAATGAAGTAATGAACCTTCGTGTTCCATAAAATTCGGTGAATTTCTTGACTACCTGAGAACCGGTTTGCTGCTCAAGTAGGACTCTGTTCCATGGCGTAAGTAAGCAAGTATATTTTAAGCTCATGGTTCCGTGCATCGTAATTCAGTATTAATAAAAATCCAACCAGATGCAACAGTATGCAGATATTTATTTACTGCAAAGTCACTCTACTTGTTTCGGGTGTAACAGCACCCATCATCAGGAGCACTAAAAACTGTAACCGCAGCCTCCGGTACAGATCATACTGTAAAATACAAGGATTAACTGGAATGAACTAACAGTGTGTTGGCTTGTTAACTTTTGATAGTAATGGGTGGCGGTACATTAACATATTTACAAGAGTCTAGGTATATAATATCGTAAAATTTATAAGTTAAAAACTCTTTGGATAATAAATATGAATAGTTAAAAGCTTAATAGGAAGATGCAATGGATGGAGTTAGTTAATAAAGTACTCACATACTGGTACAGCTACTTCCCTCCAACGTGGCCTGATCGGGACTGGTTTGTGCGAATCGTGTGGTAGGT
>Ga0123352_10018527_pt1 | contig 11097 bp, 8 predicted proteins | sample TergutLab28metaG_FD_89700 | JGI IMG/M metagenome (GOLD analysis project Ga0123352, IMG submission 89700) | Labiotermes labralis P1 segment gut microbial communities from Petit-Saut dam, French Guiana - Lab288 P1 | ecosystem: Host-associated > Arthropoda: Insects > Digestive system > Gut ... | reverse complement strand
GCGTGCGTGTGTGGTGTGTGTGCATGTGTGGAGTGCGTGGTGTGTATGTGGTGTGTGTGTGTGTGTGGTGTGTGTGTGTGTGTGTGTGTGGTGTGTGTGTGTGTGTGTGTGTGTGTGTGTGTGGTGTTTTAGTAAACAGAATTTATTTTTAGGCATCATAAGTCATCATGACTTCATACTTGTACAGACATGTAAAGACTAATGCTTCCTGTTAGGTTGTGCGTATTGATAGTAGTTAAATGATACATATTCTAGAGTCAGTATTGCATTTTAAACGCTTACCGAAAAGTATACCTTGAAAAACTGTAGAAAGCTGTTCAGCTTCTTGTGTGGTTTTATTTTACGACTTTATCGTCTTAAATAATATCAGTGTAGCTGCCTTTCAAGAAATTGCCAAATTTGTTGAGGTCGGATATTTTTTCAGTGTTTAGTTTTTATATTTACTTGCAGATCTCTTTTGAGTTCTAAATTTAAAAAAAAAATGTTTATAACTGCTACAGTAGGCGCTAAAATGTCGGTGTGTTTTGTGGTAAGAATGCTTTAAAACGTACAGGAGGTAAATAATATTTAAATGCTGTCTAAATAAATTTGTCCCAAGGCCATTATTTTATATTTAGATAAGTTGCTCACTTTTCTCAGAGTAATTGCATTGTTTTTAATGCTTTTAAAGTCCATTTACTTTTCAAAGGCGTTTAGTCTATTTTCTTGTCACATTAGAATATCAGTACATTTCCTCCTAACAACAACTGTATGGTACCGCCTCGTACTTACGTAAGGTATCTAAACATTAACTTGAGTGCAGACCTGCCAGTGTCTGTTTTGTCTTTTTTCATCCATCACACAATTTTACATTTACACATAGAGTACACTCCCACTATATACAGACCTTCTTAGTACTGCTGCAGAACACCAAGATGTAAGTTTTATTCTTGACATTTTAAATCAAAATGAGCGTTATTGCACTCTACGTAGAGTCTTGATGCTGCATCAAAGAACCAATCTTTGCACAAGGAATTTCAGTTTAGTATGATTAGTTTTCTTGTAAAGTAGAGAGATGTATGATAGATTCATATGCTAAAGAAACACGTGAAACCTGGAGAGTATATATAATTTTTCAATTTTTTAGTAACTTATTGCATTCTTCAGACCTAAAGGAGCATTTTCAACTTTATGGAAGCTTTTATTTTTTCCACTGTATGCAGTACTGGTATTATGGTTCACCGTCTTCGTAGAATATAGACTTCTGTTCCTCATTCTGAGCATTTGGATTCCAAGTTATAATGGGTTTACGATTTCCGGGTGGCTTTAAAGAGGATTATTATGTAACTCAATTAAATACGACGTTCATACCACGAAAAAGTGTCCTCTTTAATGTGGAGTTGTAATAGCTAAGTTACAATGGCCGATGCTCAACCCCAGAACAGCAAATACAGTGCTCTCTCCAAATCACTTTTGGAACTCTCCGAATCTCCTATTTAGTAACAGTTTATGTGGGTCTGTAGTAATGTATGCTGGGCCTTTGTCAGCACGACTGTCTTGCTTTACCACTCTGTGCTTTCATTTCACAACGCACATGAGAAGAAAGTATAATAATGTTGAACTTTATATCTTCTGCCTTTCTGTTTGCAGTTTCTTCCAGAGAACGGCTAGCAGGTTTTGATGAAATTTGATATGAACCTCAAGTTCTTAAAGACCACCAAAAAGTCTTTACTTTTAATTTCGTACCGTCGCTAATAAGAAAGTGGTAGATACAAGAATTTTTATGGTAGGCGAGACAATAGAAGAGACACGGAGATGAGGTAAACACGATTAAGCGTTGTATACATAATAAGGATATTAACCACAATCCAACAAGAATCGTGGTAACGATTGTACTGATAGGAACAAAAGTGAGCATAATGTAAATTTTTTTAGCTTCAAGAAAAGCCATAAACTCGAATGCGAACCCAGAGTGTCGAGGTACTAAGAACCCATGTGATATTTTCCCTGCAGTACGGATTGCGCCTCTTCAGTCTTGTTTAACATCACAAGGCAAAAGCATGCGTTATAGAGCAACTCATAGAAAACGGCAATATAACTGCGGATTATCGTGTTTTAGGTCGTTTAGTGGCACTCTTTCTTCAGCTGCAACGTGTACCTGAGTTTAGCTGCGAGTCTAAATAAACATAATCGTGGATGATGCGAGGTCTAAAATGGACGGTAGCGACATGTCGAGAGGCACTCGCTTGGGCGTACGTCACAGAAAGTCTGTGCCAGTAAGCCCAGGGACATTCGAATTTATTACTTCGCTAATATCATCCTGGAACTCTATCGCTACAATAACCTGTTCATTTTCAGATTATGAAAGTTTAATAATGAAGGTAGTGGAGAGAAGGGGCTGTGGTGTTTTTAACCCCTAACCCGCTAACGTGGAAAATAAGGTGAGCTCCTAATAATGCCAGTAGATGGTAGATGGGATTTAAATCGGCGTTTAAAGGGTTAAAGTGATATTTTTATATGCACCTCTAAACACTAAGGTCTCTCGACCGATTATGTGCATTTATGTCCTCTTTATGCTTAACGGCGACAGTATTTCCTTTCATATGTTGACATATTTACTTACTTATGAAATGTGGTGACTTGGACAAATCATTGAACAGCACACACAAGTAACAGTACCGTGCGCTATCGGCTTTGTTTAACTTCTTGCAATCAGTCAAACTTTTCCGCTGTCTGGAACGAAGTCCATTGTAAGAAATAAATTCAGACCAATTCTGCAAATTTCTCCGGGGACCACACTGTTCTTCTCGGCGGTCGTAGCATCTCATCCGTAGCCTAATACATTTATAAGTCCCGAATTCGTGACGTTATTGGCTAGTGTTTGGCAGAAAGTCTAAATAAACGTGTTATTCTTAGAACAAATAATGTTTGCTAGAGAGAATACGTAAAAAAGCCATATTAGTATTTAGATCTAGTCTTTTGACCTGATGTGTAAATATAGTAGGAAACTGTGGCTGTTAAACCTATGGTGATAGACTTGGCGTTAGTAAACCTTTACAATTTCAGGATCTGTTGGGCGATGGTAAATTTTGAAAATTGTGTCTAAATTAGAAAGTATCACGATAATTTTTTATTTTCTGATTGTAGACGTATATCAGAGAATAAAGCCATAGTAAATCTTTGCTCGATATTTTCCTCTCTCCTTACTTCCTTTCAGACATTTCACTCTTCCTTTATTAAGAGAAATGTGTTTTGAAGATTATAATTGAGTTACAAGTGGCACAGAATAGGGCGAGAGTTAGGGCTTTGGTGAACTTGTACGTAGAGTAATATTTAGGCTATAATATTTCATGCGTTTACAGCAATAAACCGCAGTGAAGATTTCCTGTACAATTTGCCATGAGCATGCAGGGGCATCATATGCATCGTTTCGGTGGATGTCCTGAATCACTTAATAGAGATTGTTGAAAGGAATTTGGCTTCTCTCATGTCCATACTTCTTCTTTAATGCTTCCTGTTTTACAGACAAACCCAGCCTGTTTCCTACCATGAGATTTTGCACCCAAAAAATAAAAAAAGATAAAATTACATTTTTGTAAGTTTAATTTGGATTAGCAAGTATTTAACAACAGATACAGTTATAGCGAATATATGTATTTTTGAGACCATTGTTGGCTTTACTAGACTAGAACAAAGGAATACTGATTTAATGATACATCTGTTATTGAAAAAATACAAGGTATGAATAAAATTGAAGAAATAAGGGTAAAGAAGGAGATTAAAATACGTCATATCGATTGTAGATATTTACCAACTGCCTCCATCTTCAGTGTGCTGCAGATCAAGAAGTAAAAGAAACAGTCTTTCAAATTGGCATTCCGGTGATACCGCGGGGACAACCAAAGAGGTGATGGAGAAGATAAGGCCATATTGAATAAGGCCATATTGAAATTCACAAGAACGTTTTTAAAAGATCTACTCCCACGAATGTCATAATGGCCTTTACGGTGGTCAACTTATGTTTAATGTTAGACATTTATGTAGACGACGGGGGAGGTCAGATTTTCAACTGCATGTTTGTAATTTCATCAGAAGTATGCGTGTGAATTATTACTTCCACTTCCAAGTACACTAATGTTATTCACTCAATTAATACACCAACTAATGCATTTATATAAACGTTACACATTAAAACACTAAAACTGTGTACTAATAGGGTGTTGTAGCAGCATGCTGCCACAAAACCCTATTGGTACAACGAAGTTAATCAGTGACTATTTTTAATGTGGCTTTAATAAGGAAAATATAGCTCCCTGGTGATGGTCTTAGGACCGAAACATGTAGGAGCAGTTTTAATGTTTTAATGTGTAAATTTTATATAAGTGTATTAGTTGGTGTATTAATTGAGTGAACTCGACAACATGCACGGTGTAACAATGAAAAAACACTAATGTTATCTTGTAAAAGTTGGTACTCTGCAGGCAGTTTGGAAATTCCCATAGGTGATACCTTATATAGAAGAAACCAATTAATTTAGAAATAAACAGTACATATTTTTACCTCCCAATTAGGTTTATAAAGAATCTAGGGTAAAGAGTGCGTCCGACCCCCTACACAGAGTTGGCGATCAATAAGGCGACTGACTCAGGCACGCAGTAAACTTGGTTTGCAGTACCCTCAACACACAGAACTTGGATCGCAGTGCCCCGGGCAGAGTAAACAAGCCACGTTTCTAGTTACAACAATTATGGATCCTTCCACGTATTAAGTTCATTTTGTCTTTTTTTCACGTGAAATATGCTGCACTGATTTAGTCCAACCTTGTATGCATCTTCTGTTTCTCCACATCGCCTACTGGGGTTTTCTGTGACATACTATTTCTCCTTCCTTATTCTGTTTTCCACTTTTGATTCTTAGTCTACTCCGTCATTTGCTTCTGTACGTTTTCTTGGGCTTCCTATTGCTTCATTTCATTTATTTCTTCTAATCCGTTTTAAACTAGTCATTTTCCGTCCTCATTTTATCCTCCTACTTTTGATCTCGCCCTCCTTTCTCGCCTTCTCCCCCTTTCTTCTGTATCCGATCATCACCTAACTCGTGTCTTTCTTCTTTTTCCCCGTTTCGTATTTTCTTCTTCATATCATCCATCTCCAATTTTCTACTGCGTGCTTTCTCCATCTGTCCTATTTTCTTACTCATCCTTATTATGTCCTATTATTTGTCTCCTTCCTACTTGCTTCTTATGTATCATATTATTTCTCCTTAGCTTTCTTATTTGTATATGGTCTCCTATTCTTATTTATTTCCGCTTTCGCATTAAATGGTTCAAGTTTAAGAACCCCGTCCCCTTGATCTAATGACCGGTTTTCGTGATTACGTTGATGAATATTATGTTGTCTGCTCTCAGCCTTTTCCAACTCCAAAAGTAGGGCCGTCCTGTAGAATCCGGTATTTCCTGACCTAGTCAAGATATTCCGCGCAAATTACGGAAACCCTAGACATCCTTCAAGAAAATTACTTTTTTTTTGAACACTTTTCGGGTATTGGCTTATACACGATACACTTTGTACTCGGGAATTGATGGGAAAATTTTGACTTCTCCTAAGCCAGAAATGTTGTTCCCATCTTTTATAGATATTATTTATAAGCCTGGATCCATAGTAATTTCAGTATTTTTGTTGGAAATGCAATGATTCAGCTGTATATCCTGGCAGACAGGATGTTGACTCTTGCTTGTGAAATCAGTGGAAAGAACAAAGGTGGGGATTTCTTGTCGTGTGAAGGAGAACAATGTATTACAATATAACAAATTGCGAAGGTACGAACTGGCTCAGGATAATATCCATTAGCAGAGTTTTCTGAACATAGTTTTAAAATTTGGGTATCCTAAATGAATCTTCGGTTACAAAGTGGAACATGTACGTGTTTCCGATATCGAACACGCCTTGTTTATCAACTAACCGATTTAGTTCAGCACACAAATTTTATTTACCTGCTGACTTATTTCATAGAGTGGAGAAAGACTCCAAAAACTCTGTAAAGAGTTGTTTAGTTACTACCCTGCCCATGGCGAAGAATCTTTACACTGGACTATTTATGTTTTTCTGGTCTTCTGGCAGGGGCGCTTTGTTCGTGCAGTGGGTGATCTCCGGGCTATGGAGTTACTCCATTACTTAGCAACGGCTGTAGTTTGGTCTAGCCTCTAACAATGACTTTTTCTCGAGTAGGTCTTCCCGCATCCTAGCAACTGTGCTATTGGGGGTGGGGGTTCCGCGAACAATGGATTTTTTTTCATAACGTAATTTTCTCGGAGTTTCACTCCAAGAGGAAATTTTAGAGTTAATTTGTTTATATGAGACGCCGTTTAGAATGAACAGGGTGGATCGGACAGACAGACGCCCGAAAAATACATTTATTTGTGATCGTTTTGGTGGTGGTGGTGGTGGTGGTGGTGATAGTAGTAGTAGTAGTAATAGTAGTAGTAACGGTAGTATCAGTGGTAACAATTCGAAGAGTTCTAGCAGGGTTAATAAAAATCCACGATGCAACAGTATGCAGATATTTATTTATTGCAAAGTTACTCTACATGTTTCGGGTGTCACAGCACCCATCATCAGGAGTACTAAAAACTGTAGCCGCAGCCTCCGGTACAGGTCATAATACTGGTACAGCTACTTCCCTCCAATGTGGCCTGATCGGGTCTTAACGCTAGAAGTGAACACGTAAAAAAGTAAGAATGAAAGGAAATTGACCAAAACACATGCATGCTGTGGATAAATCCTTAACATGTGTTCATTGTAAGCTATTGATGAAAGATGTTTCGTCACTTCTGTGGATTGACAGCCAGTATCGGAGAAAGGTGTCGCACACAGCTGTCTGTTAGTACTATGTTGGGAATAACAAAGAGAGTATCTTCTTTTGACCGTTGGATTACTGAAAAGTTTTTTTGAGTGGGTTTATAAAACGGACTAAAAATAGCAACTGGGAAGTGAAACACGATTCGTTGCCTTTGTAAAAGTTTCATTGGCTTCTTGAATAAATCAGTAGCACTTTTCAGTACTGGCCACTGTAGACGGTTTGTACTTTTGGCTTTTATGCCACAAATAACTCTTCGACGTACGTTATTATATTAGCGTATTGGCAGAAAAAGAACGCCGGTAAGACCAATGCCACCATATAAAGGTAGGGAGACGGCCGTGTGCCTGTGCCTGACGAGGAAAAAATATTGTTTAGAAGACAGTCACACAAGCAGTATTATAAATGCGATACATCATGTTGGATATAAAAAAAGGTCTGTGAAAGAGTGCCCTTACTGGGATTTAGATACGTCGTACATGGGATTGTTAATAAACTGCAACGTAGCGCAGCCGACAAATGCAGGTCTAGAATACGGTAATATTGGGGTACTACGTTACATTAAGGGGACTGTGGTAGCACAATGGTTAAGGTGCTGTGCTACAAATCGGAAGGTCGCTGGTTCGATCCCAGCTGGTGTCAGTGGATTTTTCATTGACATAATCCCTCCGATCACACTATGGCCCTGGGTTCGACTCAGCCTCTAACAGAAATGAGTACCAGGAGTATTTCGTAGGGTTAAAGGCGGCCGGTGCGTAAGGCTGACAACCTTACCACCATCCTGTGCCGTTGTCACGAAATATGGGGACCTTAACTTCCAGGAACCCCCTAGGTCCCTCCGGGCCTGTAACGGGACTGCTTTACCTTTACCTTTACGTTACATTAACTTGCATTTAATATTCAGTTTCATTGTTTATCACGTTGGTCAGGAAAATGAACCCGATATTTCCTTTTGTCTTCTGACACGTTGAACCCTTAAACGTAAACGTCCTCCCGTAACATGTCGTGCAGGCACGGAAGGGAATTAGAGTGTAACTGTGCTCGTTCGTACCATCGGCACTAGATCGGGATGGCTGTTCGACACCAAGCCCCGGCCGCTTCATTACATTTCTAATTGTAAGAAGAACTGAGCGAGAGATGCGGGGATAAATGTATATTGGTCCTTACTTAAAGTATCCGCTCTTCTTGTAAGATTTTAATGAAACGAATTTTCTGGACAAGTTTGCGAAAAATCCCCAAATATAAAATTTCATGAAAATCCCTTCAGTGGGAACGGAGTTGCTCTATGCACGGGAGGACGGACAGACAGACAGATGGACAGACTTGACGAAGCTAATAGTCACGTTTCGCAATTTTGCGAACGCGCATAACATATAATTAATTGTGTTGATGGTAACCATATACTCAGGCCCACAATATCATACGCACAACGGGATATATGTCGTAAAATGACGAAATTTTGATAAAGTTGGTAGGGCTGTGTTTGTGCGTAAATTTTGAAATTAACATTGGAATTTAAGCGGGTAGTTCCTTGGGTGTGGTGAGATTATTTCTTCTGGAACTGCGGCCTTTGACAAGTCAATTGTCCTTCCCGCGTATGACTAGTGAAGGCATATGGAGCACTGCTGGAACTAGTGCTGATCGGCGGAAACCGATTTGCTCGTAGAGTGACCTGTCTCAGGGTCACTTAAATCCATGGCAAAACCCACGTGGACTGCCCTGGGACTGAACCTGTGTCTCCGCGCTGAAAGCGCATTAACTATGGCACAGATAGTTCATGCCTTTTATACTTAAGAGTGGACCAAGGAACTGAGTGGTCTATGTGTCACCAGGCGGAGATTAAAATGTGCTCCATTGAAGGCAATCTTAATTAAGTACGCTCTTCTGTCTTACAGTGTTTGCGCTATTTATTTTGCTAATTAGTCTTGTATCTTTTGATTGAAATCACTATAAAAACACGAAGTATTTTGTGGTAGAGTGGACCAAGGAACTGAGTGGGCTATGTGTCACCAGGCGGAGATTAAAATGTGCCCCATTGAAGGCAGTCTTAATTAAGTACGCTCTTCTGTCTTACAGTGTTTGCGCTATTTAATTCGCTAATTAGTCTGGTATCTTTTGATTGAAATCACTATAAAAACACGAAGTATTTTGTGGTATAGTGGACCAAGGAACTGAGTGGGCTATGTGTCACCAGGCGGAGATTAAAATGTGCTCCATTGAAGGCAGTCTTAATTAAGTACGCTCTTCTGTCTTACAGTGTTTGCGCTATTTAATTCGCTAATTAGTCTGGTATCTTTTGATTAAAGTCACTATAAAAACACGAAGTATTTTGTGGTATGAATTTTGAATGTAATTGCTCTCTCTCTTAATACAGTGGATGGCAACTGCGCTTACAAACCTGCTCCTTCGGCACTGAACATCGGCTAGTACATGGCTAACAGTACCGAATGTAGTGCAGGCAAGACGTTATGGTCGATAAATACGAGTACATCTGATGGTTGTAAGAAAGCAGCCAGTATCGCTGTATGCTCTGTGCTGTGGCCTCTCAGCTAGTTGTGTCTATATTTTGGTCATCCCGCTCTGCATAATTCAGAAAAATCAATAGCATGTTATTGTGTTCGACGCAAATTATCTATGAAAACATAAATTTGCTACACATTTCGGCTTTCTATCAAAGGCATCATCAGGCCGGACATAAAAACACTGAAATATACAGGACATATCTGTCGTCATTAAATTTTTTCTGATATTGTTTTGATATGTGACCGTCTAAGGGCTTCGATAGAAAAATGTAGCATGTGTTCCATTTGTATTTAATGAAGGGGTGGTCGAAGTAGCCTTTTATGGGAATTTCAACGAGCTACTTTATTCCTCTCTAACTTGATAAGTAAAGACGCCTCCAAATATGAATAGGTTTGTGAATAAATAGTAAATCAGTCCATATCTATTACACCGCACCACTTGAAGTGCTTCGTTCTGGGTTGGCAAATTATCGTGAGCCTTTATTTCCGAATCTTGTCTCAGACAGCTACATGTTCCTTTCCTGCCTACAGATTTCGTTGCGCTGAGCTTCCTTCTCGTCTTTTAAGATGCATGAGCCTTGTGATCCTCAGATTAAGGGGTCGATCTGCGCAGTACATATTGGTATTCTGGTGAAGTATGCTGCTCCCAATATCAAAGTTCAACTTAGGTTTCGCTTTCAGAGTTAATGGAGCTTGGTCCTAACGACGCCTTTCATAAATTGAAAGTTGATGATTATGAAGGCTGATATCAGAAATTAACAGAATATCTTAAGATTATTTCTTCCAAGGGCCCGTTACTGTCATTGCTGTGTCTAAGAAGAGTATGTTAAAGGACGGCCCTTGCGAGAAAACCATGAGTTTTATGTACACGAGGGATCTCGAAATGAAAAGTACGCAGGTGGAATGGTTAATTTCAAATTTTGAGGCGTGCTGCGCGTCATTTTGAGCTATAAATGGGCCAGGTATTGTAGTTAAAATGTAACAAACTGTGCAGGATATTTGATACCTTTTTGAAACAAAATCAAAATATGTTATAATCGTTGAATTTAAGACTTTGTTGCTCTCTCTCCTGCCGTGCGTTGTACTTTGCGTTATAAGAACAACAACCTCATTCTGACGCCGAGCCAGGCCGTGTTCTGTAATGGAATGAGATAAGTGAGAGGACCATTTAGAATGAAGTGTCGAGCCGCGTGTTTGAGGCTCTTGACGGCAAGTACTTGGATGCCTGTAAGGTCTGTGGCACTGCATGTCTGTATCGGGGACTCGCAACTATGACAACGTTCGTCGCCATTTCAAAGTAAAGGATGTCTGTTGACTGGGGCGTGTTACGTAAACCTGTTCATTATTCAGGTTATATTCTTAGGATTTACGAGTCCGCGTGCTATGGTGTAGGTAGTTAACCAACGACTCGGCGGATTCTGCCTACTTCTTTAGGACAGAGCCAGTATGTTCCTCTGAATATCTGGTGAATACCTACAATAATACATGGTCCCCTGACCGAGACACTGGAATACCTTGAAAATATGAGATCTTGTTACTGCTATTAACATTCGGTATAGCAAACTCCTGCCGTTTCGATAATCAGCCACACTAGTAGAGCTCGGTTGAAACCTGATGGCACACGGTGACGCACGGTAAGGGAAGTGAAGGGGAAACATGCGAGTGGAGTGGGTAGCCAGTAGTCTTGCACTCTACCTCAGAACATGGTGTATCCAGCATTACTACCATTACTACTGCTGAT